>Ga0256843_1003495_pt1 | contig 10896 bp, 10 predicted proteins | sample AlvinellametaG_FD_191572 | JGI IMG/M metagenome (GOLD analysis project Ga0256843, IMG submission 191572) | Pompeii worm associated microbial communities from hydrothermal vent at the East Pacific Rise, Pacific Ocean - Alvinella | ecosystem: Host-associated > Annelida > Integument > Unclassified ... | reverse complement strand
CGCCACAACAACAAGATACGTGTAGGGCATCTCAAAGGAAACCGATTTAAGATACGTCTTAAAAAGGTACTGGGCGTTCAAAAAGACAAACTGGACTCTGTACTCAAATGGATAAAGAAAACTGGTGTACCCAACTACTTTGGTAACCAGCGTTTTGGGAATGATGGAGACAACTGGGTGGATGGGAAAAAACTCGTTGAGGGTACACTCAAGATGAGAAACCGTAAAACCAAAGAATTTTTGATGGGTTCATACCAGTCTTACCTCTTTAACAACTGGCTCTCTAAGCGTATGGAGCTTAATCTGTTACTAGAGAAATTCTCTGAATCAGAGACAGAACAGGTGATGGAACTACCAGAAGGTTCGCTTAAAGGTACAAAAGACCAACCTAATTTCTTTAAACTTGTAGAGGGTGATACCATGATGCATTACCCCTACGGACGTGTCTTTAATGTAGAAGACCTTGCCGAAGAAGCCCGACGTTTTGCGACAAAGGACATCGCTCCAGCAGGCTTACTCCCTGGTAAAAAAGCCAAACTCTCTACTGCAACAGCCGGACTGCTAGAAGCACCTTTTGTAGAAGAGATGCCACTCAATGGTGCCAGACGCTATGCATGGATACAAGTTACAGAGATAACGAAGAACTATGTGGAAGAGAAAGCACACTATGAACTTTCATTTGTACTTCCAAAAGGCTCTTACGCCACAAATGTACTTGATGTCTTACGTGGAGAACCCCTCAACTAGGTACCACACAATCACTTCACTTTTTTGATATACTATTAATAATATAAACTAAAAGGAAAAGAAGATGATAAAAAATAAATTTAAAAAAATTGCTGTCCTAGGGACGCTCACTTCTGCACTACTTTTTACAGGGTGTACCCCTCAAGAGCAAGCACTTGCGACAGGTGCTGTTGCTGGTGCAGTAGTTGCGGGCACAGTCTATAGTTACCCACACTACTATAACCGTCCGTACTACTACTATGGTGGAAGATACTACTATGGTGGATACTACTCAGGTGGATACTACCACTACCACGGTCACAGATACAGAAGTGGTCACTACTATAATGGTGGGTACAGATACTATAATGGACGTAGATATAGAGCACAAGTAGGGCACTATGGATACTACCAAAACAGAAGCCAATACAACAATAGACAACACTATAGAAACAACAACAGAAATAATAATACCTATAGAAATAATAGAAACTATAATAACACCAGACATAATGATTATAGAAATAATAGGAACTATAACAATACCTATGATAGAAGAAGTAGTAATGATAGAAGAAAGAACTACTCAAAATCAAATACACGAAATTACTCTAATACATACAATAGAGCACGTACTACGCAATATAGATAAATAAGATGTATGTGAAATAAAAGAAGTTTATCTTAGGTACGGAAAAAGGGAAATTGCGTTCGTTGGTAGCCAAACAACAATATTTTCTAAAAGGAGGAAGAATAAAAAAATACTCTCCGTACCTAAGATATGCGCGAAGTATAACTAAATAAGATAAAATTAGTCTTAAAAGGTAAGCTTATAACTATAATTTGTTAAAATTATTTATATAATTTTTTATTTTTCTAACATACCAACCAGTTCTCAATCTTAAATATGTCCGCTGTAGCGGGCATTCCTTTCCATCCATTCGACTCCAAATACATCATTTTATTTCCAAAATATCCTACAACATACTTCTCTTTATAGATGGGAAAAGTCCCAGAATGGAACATAGCAAAGATATCATCATAAGATTTAGCTACTTCATAGTAAGAGAAATCGAAGCTATGCAAAGCGATGAGTGCTGCGTGGAACATCTCGTTTTTATGCATACTTAGACTTACCACATAGTAGGCAGGGTAAGCAACAGCCGGATCGTCTAATAACTCGGAGATATAGAGTTTTTCTTTCTTTTTTTGATACATGCCGTGATTATAGTGTAGAAAATAACAAAGAGGTAAAAATATGTCAAATTGACATATTTTTATAGAAAAAGCCTACCAGCTTCCTCCTCCACCACCTCCGCCTCCGCCTCCTGAGAATCCACCACCACCGGAGAAACCTCCACCACCACTGGAACTGGTGTTAGGTGGAGTAGCAGCTGAGTTCACTGAGTTTGAAAAGCGTCCCATGTTATGTACATTACCTACATACCAATGTGGTGTATCTACATTGAGCACATCATAAAAAGAGAGCCAGTGGTCTGCCTCATTAAAGAGAACTGCATAAGGCAAGAGTCTTTCAAGGTAAAGAGGATCCATCTGTAAACGTCTTTTTATTTCATCTTGTTTGACACGCTTGACATATTCTTTGAGTCCTAGTAACTGGGTGGAAGCATATGCTCCTTTTTGTGTAAATTTACCTATCTTTTTATAGACAAGTGCCAGCACAACCAAAAGGACAATCAACACGCCAAAAGGTCCAAAGAGTAAAGACTTAAAGCTTAGTCCTTCTTCTGCAAATGTAAACAAAGGTAACATACCTGAAGCTGTAAAAAATAGACCAAATAGCTTTGAGGTAAAATTCTTCTGACTCAGTATCATACTGATACCTACTGCACCAAAGACGATAGGAAAGACCAATATAAAGATAGCATTTTTACCATATTGGGTAAAGAGTGTATATCCCACCAATGCAACGACAGGAAGGAGCCATAAAATACTCTTTGTTAAAAAGTTTTTACGTACTCTTTTTGGATTTTCAGACATATACCCCGCACTAACTGACCATTTGTATAGATTATCATTAATATGAGCAAATCTATCGAGTAATGTTTTTGCTTTAGACTCAGAGCCTCCAGACATCACGTAGACTTTACTTCCTTTAAAAAGTGTGGAGTCTAACAAGTAGTTCTGATCCATCGTAAGACCTTCAGCTACTTTGTCTGTACGTTTTAAAATGGGGTCAAACTTTTTATCTTTTTGTTCGATGGTAAGGTAACCTAAATACCCCAGTTCAAGGATGGCTGCAGAGAAGTCTTCGTTGTCTGCAAACTTGTCGAGTATCAGTCCCGATTGTAAGAGACTAAGCCCTTTAGGTGGCTCATACTGTACAGCGATGGAACGTTTGTCTTCAAACCCTGTGTAGCGTTTGTACATGTTTCTAAAGTAGAGTAAAAACCCTGCCAACGCTCCCCAATGCCAGTTTCCTAAAAGCCAGTCCATAAAGGTTGCTTTGACATTGTCACTAGCACTTTGGTCAAGTAGTCCAGCAGGGTAGGCTAACTCTACTGTGGCACCTTCAAAGGCTGGCAAGGCATCTATCTTTACTTCTAAAATGTGTGCACTTTTCCATAGACTCTTAGCATGTGATACTTTAGAACCATACCCACCTGTATAGGTAGAGATATCAACATTTTGCTGTGAAAGTGATGCTGGGAGTTTAAATGTTGCAATGATATTGTAGAGTGGTATCTGCCATCCTGTACCTACGATATTCCAACGTATAGCATCTACCTCATCATTTTGAGAAGCAGGAAGCACACCTTTTTTGACACGGTAACTGATGCGATAACGGTGCTTACCTGTCACATAGCTAGAAGCAGAACCAATTTTAAGACGTACTATTTCACCGGCATGGGTAGACTTCATGGTATACTTTTGCCATGTGACTGCATTATCATCCATCTGTACAGAGAAATCATACAAACCCAAGTCTATGATGCGTCCACTATGCTTGACAGTAAAAGGAATATCTCTATACATCCCGTGTTTCTGGGCTTGTTCAAAGTCATACTCTATAGACTCAACGATAGAAAGTTCACCACTTTGTTCTACCGTCACATCTATGTTGTAGGCTGTGATTTTTTCTGCATGAAGAGAGAGTCCTACTCCAAAGAAGAGTAGGGTAAGTAGAAGGTATTTTTTTAACATACCTGACCTTTATAGGTCAATTTTTGGCATCTTTTTTACTTCTGCCGCTTCACTGGCATCAAGCTCAAAGTAATCACGTGGAGTATAGTTAAATCTCTGTGCGATAAACATATCTGGAAATGCTTCAAGTCTGAAGTTGTAGTCTCTAACAATCGCATTGTAGTAACGTCTTGCACTTTGAATAGCATCTTCAAGATTAGAAAGTTCTCCTTGGAGCTTCAAAAAGTTTGTGTTAGCTTTGAGGTCTGGGTAGGCTTCTGCCAAAGCAAACATTTTACCAAGTGCACCACTTATCATGTTCGCTGCAGCTGCCTTTTCATCCATAGTGCCAGCACTAAGACCCTGTTGACGTGCTTTAATAACATTTTCAAGTGTCTCTGCTTCATACTCTTTGTATCCTCTAACCACATCTACCAATGCTGGTATAAGGTCATAACGACGCTTAAGCTGTACATCGATGTCTGACCAAGAGGCATCGATACCTGCACGTAAAGAGGCAAACCTGTTATATGCCATGATAAGGTAACCCACCACTGCAATAATAATCAATAAAATAATCATTCCAAAACTCATTCTTCTTCCTTATAAAGTTAATTTATTTATTATAGCAAAAAATCAATCTTCTATAATCTCTTCTTTATTGTGTTTGAGTACATAAATATAGGTATCAACATCCATTTCATCATAACGCTCTACTGTTACAGCGGTACGTACGAACTCTTCCCCCTCAAACTCATCGAGGTACTCCCAGTTGTTTTCCAAGTTATGTGAGTAAAATAAAAAGCCATGTACCGTGTCAGCATTGTCATCAAGTTTAATACCAGGATAGCCCATAGATGCAGACCAACCAGCACCTATGAGCTCTCCTTTTACTGTAGCAGGCACAAATTTACCGACAATATTTTCTAACACATGCCCATTGGGGCAGTTTGGCATGAGTGTACCGTAGACAAAAAGTGTATCCATCTGATAACCTTCAAATAATTTTTTCGCATTATAACCCAAAACTTGAAATATCTATAGTGATAATAATTTCATTAAATGCTACATAGTTCATTTAAAATTTGTGTTAAGTAAAACATACTAAAATACCCTAAAGGATTTTTATGGCATATGATTTACAAGACAAACTGGTAATAGCTATCTCTTCTCGAGCACTCTTTGACTTGGAAGAAGAAAATACCATCTTTGACAAAGAGGGCTTGGAGTCTTACTATACCCATCAGCTCGAGAATCTTGATAATCCTCTGGCAAAAGGTTCTGCCTTTAGGTTTGTACAAAACCTTCTTGCTATCAACAAAAAGTTTGACAACAAACTCATAGAAGTCATCATCCTCTCTCGTAACAATGCTGCAACCGGACTACGTATAGGACGTTCCATAGAGCACTATGACTTAGATATAGAACGTACGGGATGGACAGCAGGAACACCAGTGGCTCGTTACCTAGAGGCTTTTAAAGTAGACCTCTTTCTCTCTGTACATGCACCTGATGTTGAAGAGGCAGTAAACTCTGGTGTGGCCGCTGCAACGATACTCCCACATACACCTATTAGTTCTGAAGAATCTGACATGGTCAAAATAGCCTTTGATGGGGATGCGGTTATTTTTGGAGATGAAAGTGAAAAGGTCTACCAAGAGGGTGGGCTAGATGCCTTTATCGCCCATGAACGAGAAAATGCCAAAAACCCACTCAGCAAAGGACCTTTCTTTAAATTCCTCAAAATCATCTCTGAGATACAAGATAAGTTTCCTATGGAAAGTTCTCCTATACGTACGGCACTTGTGACTGCAAGAAGTTTTTCTACCCATGAACGTGTACTTGGTACACTTGAAGGCTGGGGCGTACGTGTCGATGAAGCCTTTTTTCAAGGGGGTGTACAGAAATATGAAGTCATAAAAGCCTTTGGAGCAGACATCTTTTTTGATGATCAAGATGCGCACTTACAATATACGGTCAAAGACACACCTTCTGCAAAAGTACCATATAAACGATAAATACTATTTAATATCAAATAGAGACTTGTTATTTTGACAAAAATAGTATATAGTAACTTATAGCCTTCACTTATTTTAAAGGATAATGTTATGAAAAGATTACTACATATCTTTGAGATACCCAAAAAGAAATTTCGTAAATTTTCCATGCCTTTATTTATGCTTTTTGTAAGCTCAACTGCACAGGCTTCCTGTTCTAAACTGGCCAAAATTGCAGGGATGAAACAAAAAGCACTCAATCAGATTATAGAAAAACTTGTCCATATAGAATCTACAACGGGTAAATATACAGTTAAAAATCACCGTTCAGGGGCCTATGGGCGCTACCAAATCATGCCAAGCACTGCAAAATTTTATGCCAAAAAGCTAGGTATTCCAAAGCATCTATGGAAAAAACCTTACAATCAAGATAAAATCTTTAAAGCCATTATGAAAGACAATATTAAAAGTCTGAAGCGCCATGGTCATCCTATTTCAGCCTTTTCACTCTATGCTACACATCAACAGGGTGCAGGTGGATTTAATGCCATAATGAAAGGTAAAAAACTCACCAAAAAGCTAGAAAAAAACCTACGTCAAAACCTTCCTAATAAGCTTAGAAAAGTAAAAAAATCCCAACTGCGTCTAACATGGATTAATTATTGGAAAAATAGGCTAGGGTAAGGTTTTATAAGAAAGAAAAAGCGAGGGAAATATGTTAAAAGTGAAATATGTTGGTCCCCATGTTGATATATCACAACATGGTGTAAGCTACAAAAAAGACAAAGAGGACAAATATGTCTATCTTATGGTAGCATTGGAAATTTTAAAAGACATAGATAATGATTATGAGAAACAAACATCCTATAGCCATTACTTTACACCCCGTAACTTGGATGAAGCTACTCTTCATACCATGCTTCAGTCTTATGAATCAGATGTAGAAGAGCATGTAGCACAAGAGTATAAAAACTACCAAGAAAAAATCAAACATGAAATCAATTTTGTACAAGGTCTCTCTCAATTAAAAGATATAGAGAAAGAGGTATGGGTTAAAAATATTGAATTGATGAAGTCCTATAGGCTACAAAGGGCTGTCAATAAAATATATTATCACCATTGTATCGAGAACATACGCAAACTCTTCATTCATAAACATATCAAAGAACTTATGACCCCTTTCAATAAAGACTTTTTTCATGTCATGAACTCTCTTAAAGGTGCACTCATTACAGGTAAACCTTCACTTGATGCCACAGTGGTAGAAGAGATAAATAAAGATAATGAGATGTGTATTGTTTTGAGGGTACGGTAGTAGGGTATCCTTTACGGGATACCCATGATTTAATAAAGGTTATTATTTCTCACGTTTCTTATAAAAATCTGTTCTAAACGCTTCAAACCGCTCTTCCAGTATAGCCTCTCTCATCTCTTTCATCAAGTTTAGGTAGTAGTAGAGGTTGTGGATGGTTCCTAGTCTAAAGTAGGTTATCTCTCTTGCTCTGTAGAGGTGTCTTAGGTATGAACGCGAGTAGGTCTTACATACCATACACTCACACTCTGGATCTATAGGACCTTCATCAGTGGTAAATTCTGCTTTTTTAATGTTTACTTTTCCAAAACTTGTAAAAAGTGTACCGTTACGCGCATTTCTTGTAGGCATGACACAGTCAAACATATCTACCCCACGTGCCACATTTTCTACCAAATCTTCTGGTGTTCCTACTCCCATGAGGTAACGAGGTTTATCGGTAGGCATAAACTGTGTTGTCCACTCTACCGTATCATACATATCTTGGTTGGCTTCACCTACAGAGAGACCACCTATGGCAAAACCATCATAGTCCATCGCACAAAGCTCTTTGGCTGACTTTTCACGAAAAGCTTTGTCTGTACCACCTTGTATGATGGCAAAGATATTTTGTTCAACACCTACACCCTCAGTCTGTTTTTGCCTAAAGTAATCAATACTTTCTTGTGCCCATCGTGTTGTACGGTCGATGCTTGCAGCGATGCGTTCTTGTGTTGCTGGAAGTGCCACAAGGTCATCGAGTATCATCATAATATCTGAGCCTAAGTTATGTTGAATGTCTATCACTTTTTTAGGAGTAAAGTAGTGTTTAGAACCATCAAGGTGTGAAGCAAAAGTGATACCTCCTTCGTCTATCTTAACGTTGTCAGAGAGAGAAAAGGCTTGAAACCCTCCCGAATCCGTAAGAAAAGATTTAGGGTATTTGGTAAACCCATGAAGCTTACCCATTTTTGCTACGACATCATCACCAGGGCGTATATACATATGGTAGGTATTGGCTAAAATAATCTCTGGTTTGATGAATGTGGCTAAATCCATAGCATCTAGCGCTTTTACAGCACCTACAGTGCCTACTGGCATAAAGACTGGGGTTTGTACAGTGGAATGTGCTGTTTTAATTGTACAGGCTCTGGCTTTGCCGTCTGTTTTATCTATCTGAAAATGCATTGTGCTATAATAACTCCCTAAATAATTGTGAGATTATATCTAAAAGAGCATGAGGATGTATCATAAAAAATATATTAATTTTAGCAAGTGGTAGCATTGCAAAACATTTTATTGATTGGGTAAGTAAAAACAGGGTAGCGGAGAACCAATACTATGTTACCTGTTACAAGGCAGATACAACTCCTAATAAAATAGGTAAAAATATTACGCTTATAGATGCCGATCCTACAAGCTTTTCAAAACTCTCCCGTATTATGTCCGAAACGAAGTTTTCAAACCTTTTCATTGTAATGGACGACATAGAAGATGCACGTTATGTACTCAAAAATATTGCACTCATTAATACTAAGATGCGTGTGGTACTTGTTAACCAATGGGACGATGATGAAATAGGAAAAGACCAAGACAACATTACCATCGTACATACAGCCGCACTTATCGCAGCGCACCTGTACGACCAGCTCCCTAATGTACCGCTTGTAGCACAAAATGTAGGTCTGGGGCAGGGTGAGATTATGGAAGTACATGTTCCTTTTGGCTCTTCTTATGCCTATAGACATATTGGGTCTATTTTACAACGTAAATGGAAAATAGCTGCACTCTACCGTGATGAAAAGCAGATACTCCCTACCAATGCCACTATGATTAAACCTAACGATACCCTGCTTATCGTTGGGAAGCCTATCGTGCTTGATGGTGTCTATAAGACTATCAACAAACGTATGGGGCTTTTCCCTGAGCCTTTTGGTAAAGATATCTATCTTATTTTAGATTTCAGATATGACAAAAAGAATGCTATCAAATACCTTGAAGAGAGTCTTTATTTGCTCAATAAACTTGAAGACAAATCTCTTTTTGTTCGCATTTTATACCCCAATGATTTTGCTTTACTTGATGCACTTAAAGCCTATGAGACGAATAATGTAACAGTTTCTATCTCTTATATCAATGAAGATATACAGAGACTTGTTGAGTTTGATATTCACGAATATAATATAGGACTTATTATGAACTCAATCCCTGCATTTGAAGCTGACAAGCGTAAAGATGCACTCTATAAATTAAAAAAATTGGTCTATATCTTTGGGAACAGATCATTGGAAGATACAACAAAATCTGTGGTACTTATGAGCGAACAGGAAAAAATGGAGTCCATCTCATCCACAGCATTTGACATCACTGAAACCTTAGGACTAAGCCTTTCATTATGTGACTTTGACCCAGAAGGTGACTTTAAAAGTAGAGAGATGATTATCGAGCATTATGAAACACTCACACACATTTTTAATATGGAAATAAATATAGAGCAAAAAGTAGCAAACCCTATACGTGAGCTTTCAAATATGGATCATATTTTGCAAATCGCCCCTTTTGAAGAACGTCTCAATGGAGACAGCTTTAGAAAACTAATCTCCTCCAAAGTACAAGACTTTTTACTTACTACCTTTAAACACCCAAAACTCCTTGTACCTTTTGCAATTACCGAAGGGTAAATTAGCAAGTACAAAAAGGGGTTCGAAGCCCTCTAAAACGATATTTAATGACAATTAAGATAAAATAAATCCAATTATAATGCAAGGTTTATTTTAGATGATTGTCCCAATAGAATTAGCACAAACGCAGAACATCACATATGACATAACGATTGATACACTTCCCACACTTACTTTTGATACTTCTGTGGTGGTGGTGACTAACCCAACCGTAGCAGGGCATCACCTTGACACACTCTTAAGCAAGCTCTCGGCAACACAACTACACGTTGTTACCATACCCGATGGAGAAGGCTATAAAACCTTAGAGACCGTGGAGAACATCCTCAATGAGTGTTTTGAGCATAAGCTTGATAGAAAGTCTCTACTCATCGCTTTTGGTGGTGGTGTCATAGGTGATATGACAGGATTTACCGCAAGCCTCTACCAAAGAGGTATAGACTTCATCCAGATACCTACCACACTGCTTAGCCAAGTAGATGCTTCTGTAGGTGGTAAGACCGGAGTGAACAACAAGTATGGTAAAAACCTCATAGGTGCCTTCTATCAACCAAAAGCAGTCTACATAGACCCCGCATTTTTAGAGACACTGCCTGAGCGTGAATTTGCAGCAGGTGTAGCAGAAGTCGTGAAAATGGCTGTCATGTTTGACAAAGACTTTTTTGCGTACCTACAAGGTGCAGACCTCAATAACGTCGAGACTATTAAAGAGATGATTGCCAAGAGTGTCTCACTCAAAGCATGGGTCGTCAACCAAGATGAAAAAGAAGCAGGTATACGTGCTGTTTTAAACTACGGACATACCTTTGGGCATGTGGTAGAGAATGAAACTAACTATACCACCTACTTACATGGTGAAGCCGTAGCCATAGGAATAGTCATGGCAAATGCATTGGCCATAGAACTTGGACTCTTTACGCAAGCCGAAGCAGAGGCAGTCAAAGCCTTTTTAGTCTCTGCCAATTTACCAACAGAGTATGTTATCAAAGATGTAGATGATTTTTATGAACATTTCTTTTTAGATAAAAAGTCTGCAAAGGGAAGCATTAAGTTCATT
>Ga0256843_1003494_pt1 | contig 10897 bp, 11 predicted proteins | sample AlvinellametaG_FD_191572 | JGI IMG/M metagenome (GOLD analysis project Ga0256843, IMG submission 191572) | Pompeii worm associated microbial communities from hydrothermal vent at the East Pacific Rise, Pacific Ocean - Alvinella | ecosystem: Host-associated > Annelida > Integument > Unclassified ... | reverse complement strand
TTGGACATCCGCAGATATAAAGAGCCGCAAGCAGCAGTTCATTCGGTCTGTTTTCAATTACGGGAGTTGTTACGATTATCTCTTTTACCCCCGCAACGATTGCCGGTATGACGTTCATAAGAAGTGAACTTGGATAAAACGCTTTTCCTCCCGGAACGTAAACACCGGCTCTCTCAACGGGAGTAACTTTCTGTCCCAGAATCGTTCCGTTTTCTTCAAAATCCAGCCATGATTTCGGCAGCTGTTTTTCATGATAGGATTTAATTCTGTCATATGCCAAATAAAGCGCTTTTTTGAGTTCGGCGTCAAGATTTTCATACGCTTTTTTCATTTCGTCTTTTTTTATTTCTAAATCTTCATCTTTTTCGGGATTCCATTTGTCAAATTTCGCTATATGTCTGAAAAGAGCTTTGTTTCCTTCATTTCTAACCTCGTCAATGATATTTTTAACAATATTTTCAACGTTTTCGATATCCATTTTCCCTCTGTTTAAAATCTCTTCAAACTCTTTTTTAAATCCGGGATTGTTTATGTCAAGTATTTTCATACTCAGCCTTTTTTATAGAATTGTATCAAATATTTATTCAAACTCGTCAGCCGCTGTTTCACGATAGTGTTTTATTATAAATTTAAAAAATTTTTTATTATCATAAAATAAAAAATTTGATATAATTTCCGCGTCTGCCAGCGTAGCTCAGAGGCAGAGCAGCTGATTCGTAATCAGCAGGTCGCGGGTTCGAGTCCCGCCGCTGGCTCCACCGATACATATTCCCCCGAAAAATTCCTTATGTTAAAATTACGCTCAAAAAGGCATTTTATGAATATTTCCCTGATAGCTTTAAGCTTCGTGCTTGTTTTAATACCCTCGGCAATCACGTACAGACTGAAAATCGGTATAGAAAAAGAAATATTAAAAAATTCGATAAGAGCACTTTTACAACTTACAGCTCTGGGGTTTGTGCTGGGATTTTTATTCAAAATCACAAATCCTCTGTATTACGTCCCGGTAGTACTGTTTATGCTTTTATATTCTTCTTATATAGCGAAAAAAAGAACGGATTATTCATTTAAAGCGGCTTTTTATTCCCTGACGTTATCGACGGTGATTATTTTGTTTATTCTGCTTTTTTTTAAGATAATTTCATTTAAACCCAACGAATTCATTCCCATAGCCGGAATGATAATAGGAAACGCCCTAAATACATATACGCTGACCATTGAGAGATTAAAAAGGGAAATCGAGCTTCAGCGTGAGCTTATAGAAGCCTTTATCGCAATCGGAGCCAGATACAGCGACGCACTCAAAATTATGCAGCGCCAGGCGATAAAAGCCGCTTTGATACCAGTAAACAATATGCTTCAGACAATCGGTGTCGTAGCAATTCCGGGAATTACGACGGGTATGCTTTTAGCAGGGGCCAGTCCTTTAACGGCTGTGAGTTATCAGATAGTGATTATTTATATGCTTGTGAGTATTAATCTTTTCAGTTCACTGTTTGGCAGCTGGTTTTATATAAGCGAAAAAATCAAATGATTTTTCGCTTAATCTAAGTTATATACGTTTTTAATATGAAGCGCCTCGTCAAATTCATAAACTCTAGGAACCCCCGTGGCAATTTCAAATTTTGGAATATCTTCATCCGAAATATTGTCAAACTCTTTAACCATGCCTCTGATGGTGTTTCCGTGAGCCGTAATCAATACGTCTTTTCCTTCCACCAACAACGGAGCCACTCTTTCATGGAATGCAGCCATAGCCCTGATCTGATTGTCTTTTAAACTTTCCGTATTAGGCAGAAGTTCTACAGGAAAATTTTTATATTTAGGGTCGAATCTCGGATGTCTAGGATCGTCTTCGCTAAGAGGCGGAGGCGGTACGTCATAACTTCTTCTGTAAAGCAGAAACTTTTCTTCTCCGAGCTCTTTTTTTACCTCGTCTTTGTTAAGCCCGGTTAAAGCACCGTAAAATCTTTCGTTAAATCTCCAGTCTTTTAAATGGTCTATCCATAAAAGATCAAGTTCTTCTAAAATAATAATCCCCGTTTTAATCGCTCTTTTTAAATATGAGCTGAAACAGATATCAAAAGCGAAACCTGCTTCTTTTAGTTTTTTACCGGCTTTATGGGCTTCTTCAACACCTTCGGGAGCCAAATCAACATCAACCCATCCGGTAAATCTGTTTTGTTTGTTCCATTCGCTTTTTCCGTGTCTTACCAAAACAAGTTTTGCCATTAATTCTCCTTTTTTGTTTGATACCGGTATTTTACCAAATTTTTGCACGCCCTATTCTTCCATTCGGCAAGTTTAACGACGGCTAGATTCAAATCGTACTCTTTTTTTATCATAGGAAAAATCACTTCGCCTTCATGTGCTATAAAAAAATTTTCATCAAAATCTTTATAATTTTTTCTCTGAATGATCAGATAAGTCATTTCATTGTCAAGAATTCTCGGAATTGTTTTATCTATGCATACACCTATCTGCTCTCTCATAAACGTATTTAGAAAATTCATATAATTCAATACAATCTCTTCCCATTCAAGCTCTTCCCCTTTGTCGTTAAACACCCTGAGTTCAGTCAGTTTTGCGTTTTTTTTATCTGTTTTGTCAAGCCATACCCCAATGTCATAATCTTTTAGCATTTTTTTAAACTTTTCAAAATCCTTTTCAATCTCGGCAAATTCAAACTCATAATTTGATAAAATTTTAATATCTATATCCGAACGCATATATTTTTTATATTCCATATTTTGCCTTTTTTTAAAAATTATACCAAAGGAAATTGATGAAAATCTTAATTACAAACGACGACTCTTTCGAAGCAAAAGGACTTGAGGTACTCATAGACGCCGTAAAAGACCTTGGTGAAGTGTACGTCGTAGCCCCAGCACATCCTAAGAGTGCGTGTTCACATTCACTTACAATCACAAAACCTCTGAGATTTATTAAAATAAAAGAAAATTTTTATAAACTCGAAGACGGTACGCCTACGGACTGCGTTTATCTCTCTTTTCCTGAACTTTTTGAAGGCAACAAACCGGATTTGGTATTAAGCGGCATAAACCACGGGGCAAATCTCGGAGAAGACGTTACATACTCGGGTACTGCCGGGGGTGCGATGGAGGGTGCGCTACACGGTATCCCTTCGATTGCTTTTTCACAGGTTCTAAAAAGTTTTGACGAACCGCCAAGCGAAGTAAACTGGGAAAATGCCAAAAAAGCGGCAAGAGAAATTACAAAAATGGTAATCGACGGAAAAATTAAAATCCCGCACAGAAACATCCTAAACGTAAACATTCCAAACACCAAACAAATAAAAGGTTATAAAGCCACCGTGCTTGGATACAGGCTCTACGGCAACGACGCACACAAACACAAAGACCCAAGAGGCGAGGATTATTATTGGATCGGACTTCATCCGCTGGCATTCGGAGAAAAAGAAAACTCCGATTTTGACGCAATTAAAGAGGGTTATGTTTCCATCACCCCGATTAAACTTGATATGAGCAATTACGAAGCGTTCGGCGAACTGCAAAAGAGTTTAAATGGATGAAATAAAAAATTTTTTAGAATCCCTGGAAGTAGAAACAGAAGAAAAAACAGAAAAATTCAAAGACGTGTTTTTGGTAACACTCACCTCCGCAAATCTTCCATTTGAATCTTTCGGTAAAGGTTTTACAAAAGAAGAAGCCTTAATCAGCGCTTACGGAGAGATGTGCGAAAGAATAATTACAAGAAATTTTTTTGAAGAATATTACATAAACGGACTTTATCCCGACGCGGCCGTCATTCCTGAATTTTTAAATAAAGAACTGATGGAGTTTTATGAAATCGACAAACTTACTGATGACGAGCTTATCGATTTTAACAGTGACGTTTTTGAAATTCTTTCGATTCCATTTACGGATTTAAACGGCAAAATCACCTATTTTCCGATCAATTTAATTCAAAACATATATGCCAGCAACGGTATGGCGTTTCATTCATCTCTTGACAAGGCCTACTACAACGCAAAATCGGAAGTAATAGAAAGATTCGTCAAATTTCAGGTAATCAAATACGCCCTGCCTCTTCCTAAAATTTCACATCCTCTTAATTCATCAAATATCCAGTTTTACGATGCGACGCTTGGAGGACAGTATCCCGTTATTGCAGCAAGTTACATTAAAGACGACAGAATAATTTTATCTTTCGGATGTGATGTAGACAAAGAAAAAGCGGCAAAAAAAGCATATCTCGAACTTATGCAGACCAAACTGGAAAAAAAGGGAAATATAATAAACGATATTGATGCCGTCAGAAGCAGTTACAATATTCAAAAGCATTTCATAAATCTCAGCGGAGACATACATGAAAACTTTTTTAAAAAACCGTATTTTAATGAAGCAATATGGAATTTTAAAGAACTTATCACTCCAAAAAAAGAATATTTTAAAATATACAAAAAAGGTAAATTCTGGGCCGTACATCTGATAATACCGGGATTCAGTGAAGTTTATCCAATAAGCGACCTTATTTACAACAACATAAACTATCCGAAATTTGAAAGAGACATTATTTTGAACTTTGACAAATACGACACCGCGGACGTTTTAGAACTTCTGGACAATCTTTTTGTAGCGGATGTCGGTGAATATATCGGAGTGATTTTTGAGAAGCATTACCTTCCAAAAGAATACGCACAACTCGTTGTGCAAAACAAAAAACCGAAATTTTCTAAAAAATACGAAAATCTTAAAAAACTGGCAAAAAGGCTTTATTGATGAGGTTTGACAGGTGCAAAAAACTTTTCGGCAAATTCGAACATCTTCAAAAATTAAACATTTTAATCTGCGGAGTCGGTGGTGTGGGAGGATACGCACTTGACTGTCTTTACCGCTCGGGCGTTAAAAATATCACGATAGTCGATTATGACATTTTTGACGTCACCAATCAAAACCGCCAAATAGGAAGTGAGTTTCTGGGAGAAAAAAAAGTTGAAGTGTTAGCAAGATTATATCCTGGAGTTACTCCTATCGATATGAAACTGTCTCCTCAAAACATAGAAAGTTTGGATTTAAAAAAATACGACATAGTAATTGACGCAATAGACGATCTAAACGCAAAAACTGCTCTCATACTAAACGCATATCCCAAAATTATCTCTTCAATGGGTGCGGCAAAAAGAATTGACCCGACAAAAATCAGAATAGACAGCATCTGGAAAACCCAAAACGACCCGTTTGCAAAAAAAGTAAGAGACAGATTAAAAAAAGAAAAATTCAAAGGTGATTTTCCCGCCGTTTTTTCGCTTGAAAAACCAAAACAGTGTGATATGGGAAGTTTTGTCGGGGTTACCGGAGCATTCGGATTTGCTTTATGCAGTGAAGTTCTGAAAGATTTTGCTTAAATTTTATTTTCTAAACACCCTTTTGCAAAATAAAAAAAGATAAACTCCGCTTACAAGCGAAACAGCTTTTAATACATTTTCACCAAATCCGGCAAAAACACATAGAGTTATTAAACCTGCAATAACTAAAACACCAAACGCACAATATAAAAAATTTTTAAGATATTTCATTATACTCCCCAAAGGGAGAAGAATTAACAGTTATCGAATTTGAAATCCGTATCTCTCGTATCAAGGAACCATTTCATACCAACATCGGTCCATTTTCTTGTATCAGGGAAATATTTTTGAATGTTTTCATATACCATTGCGAAATCTTTTGATTTATTCGCATTTTCTTCAAGAATTTTTTTAATGGCTTTTTTAGCAGCTTCATTAACGTCATCTGGGAATTGACAAAGTTTCACCCCGTATTCACCGCTCATTATTTTTTTAAGCGCCACACCGTTTTCATATTGGAACTGTGCAAGCATTCTTGCGTTCATATCGTTACTTGCCACTTCAATAGCAGCCTGGAATTCTTTTGGAAGTCTTTCGAATTTTTTCTTGTTGAAAGTCAATTCAAGGTTTGTACCAGGTTCATGCCATCCTGAATAATAATATTTTGCGACTTTATAGAATCCCATCTTAGTGTCAAGTGCAGGTCCTACCCATTCAGTAGCGTCAATAACGCCTCTCTCAAGCGCCGTATACAGTTCTCCTCCCGGGATGTTTACAGGTTTAACTCCAAGAGCAGCCATTACTTCACCGCCTAACCCAGGAATTCTCATTTTGAGTCCCTTCATATCGGCAAGACTTTTTATAGGTTTTCTGAACCATCCACCCATCTGGTTACCAGTATTACCACCTTTGAAAGGGATCAGGTTGTATCTTGCATATAGTTCTCTCCAAATATCCATACCTCCGGCAAAATCAAGCCATCCCTGCATTTCGTCAGCCACCATACCAAACGGATATGCTGTAAAAAGACTGAATGCAGGGTTTTTACCTTTCCAGTAATAAGGTCCTGAATGGAATCCGTCTATAAGTCCTTTGGAACATGCGTCAAAAACTCCAAGTGCCGGTACAAGTTCGTTCGCACCGTAAATTTTTATTCTTAATGCACCGTCTGTAAGTTCGTTCACTCTTTTTGCAAAATAGTATATCCCTTCCCCCATTATAGGTAAAGTTTTAGGCCATGAAAGACAAACTTTTAAAGTTTTTCTCGTTCTTGCATACAGATTGGTAGTAAATGTAGCAGTTGCTGCAGCACCGATACCTGCAGTTTTTAGGAATTTTCTTCTATCCATCAATTCTCCTTTTTTGTTTAATTGTAACAAAAATTAACATTTAATTAAAAAAAACAGAGAAAAGAAAAAAGAAGTTTTTCCGAAAATACACAGATTAATAAAAAACTGCAATTACAGCGTAACTGATAAATATCATTAAATGGCTCAATCCCTCAAGATAATTTGTCTCACCGTCTTCCGTGGTTTTCCAAACAAGCATAATCGTTAAAATCAAAGCCCCGACCTGAAGAGGGGAAAAATCAAGAGTCAAATTGATTCCCACAAGTAATGAAAGAAAAATCAAAGAAGGTACGGTCAAAAGAATACTAACCGTACTCGCACCCATGGCAATATTCACAACTCTTTGCATTTCATCGTTTTTTGCAGCTCTTATAGCCGTAAAAAGTTCTGGAGCAACGGTAATAAATGCGATTAAAATCCCTACAAATCCGGGAGTAAATCCGAATTCTTTAAAAACCGCAACTCCGTCTTTTGCAAAAACCTCTGAAACTATTCCGATTACGACCAGTAAAAAAATCAAAAACATAATATTGAAAAGATTACTCTTCTTATCAAAAAAATAGTGCTCTTCGTCTTCATCTTCCCTTAAATATTTCTTTACCCTGCTTCTTTTTTTAAATTTAAAAAAATGCACGTGAGTTTCAGTCTGAAACCTAAAAATAAAAAGATAATAAATAAAAAGCAACACGGCAATAATAATGCTCGCTTTAAAAAGTGAATTTTCATCAGAATGCATTGAAATAGTCGTCGGAACAAGCAGCATAGCGGCGGCAACAAATAAAACCGTGGTATAGCTTGCAGAAGTATCCTCGTTATGCACCTGCTCTTTAAAATTAAGCCCACCTACAAATACCGCAAGCCCCAACAGTGCGTTCAAATCAACTAAAACCGTTGCAATAATTCCGTTTTTAACCCCGTCAAGCGCTTCCGGATGGGATTTTGCTTCGAGAAGCACCATAAAAAGTATTAAAATTTCAACCAAAACGGCAGAAAAAGTAAGTATCATACTTCCGTAAGGTTCTCCGAATCTCTCAGCCAAAATTTCAGCAATTTCAGAAACGGTTACGGCAATCGCACCGATAGATATAGCTGAAAAAAGTGCAGCCAAAATCGTAAAATGTTCCAAATGAAAAAAAATTGCCAGAATAAATGCACCGAATCCTACAAAAATATCCCAGTAATCTTTAAAAAACTCTATCCGTTCACTCAATCAATACTCCTTAAAAAATGATCTGCTTTTTTTATAAAATAAACATCGGCATAATTTTTAAAAAATTCATGCGCTTTTTTTAAAGCGATAATTTTATCAAATTCACCCAAAAAAACTTCAATTTTTGTGTGTTTTATTCTTTTAATTTTTCCCCATTCAAAAGTAAATAACTCAAAAAGGTCCTTTTCTTCGCATTTGGACAGTTCCAGTATTTCATCTCCCACATGCCATTTTCCTTCGTTAAATTCAGCCCCGGCTTTTGATAAAAAAGTGTAAAGATATTTTTCTCTGTCTTTTTTAAAAGCTTTGAGATTCATATTTATGAGTTTATTGTTGTAGTCAAAAAAAGCGGGAGAAAAAAGCTGAAGTTTGTCTATTCTTTCTTTTGAATTCAATACATAATCCAATGCGTCCTGGGCCCCTTTGCTAAAACCGGCAACCGTAAAACCGTCTTCAATATAATCTTTAAAAAACTTTTTGTCGTTTTTTAAACAAAAACCGCTAAAAAATTTCATTTTTTATTTTTTCGATATCACCCGGATGAATAATTTCGTTTTTCAGCATAATTTCATATGCTTTTTCTATCAGAGGAACGTTTGATTCATAAAGCACCTTTGTCTCACGGTAAGCTTCTTCCAAGATTTTTGCGACTTCACTCTCGTCACCTATTATTTTTTCACCCATCCCGTAATCTTTTATCATATTGAGCGCTAATTCCCTGGCTTTTTTTATGTCTTTGTGTGCATTAGAATATTTTTCGTGAAACCTCTCTTCCACCGCCACTCTTCCGGCAAGCAGCGTTTCTATTTTACTCATAATTTCCGTTTTTGAAACTATTTCTTTGTCTTCTTCTTTGAAATCGTCTTTTACAAGTGAAATTCTTTCAAATTCAACTCCGAGCCAGTGTGCTATAACGGCTTTTGCAGCCTGATAGTAGCTCAGAATTTCCTTTTCTTTGTTTGAATACGTGTTTAATCTTTTTTTACCCATTAAAACTTTGTCTTTAACAGCATAAAAATCAGATTCCTCGATATAAGGCTTGCCCTGTTTTAAAGCATGAATACTTGCTTCATTTACAAGACTCGCAAGTGCGGCACCTGAAAATCCAACCGTCATTTTGGCGATATTTTCCAGATTTCCTTTAAACGGTTTGTTTTTAATATGCACTTTTAATATTTCGATTCTGTCGTTAAGTCCCGGAAGTTCGACAAAAATTCTCCTGTCAAACCTTCCAGGCCTTAAAAGCGCCTCGTCCAAAAGTTCGACTTTGTTGGTTGCCCCTATTACAATCACTCCTTCACTTCCCTCAAAACCGTCCATTTCAGTCAAAAGCTGATTTAAGGTGGCTTCTCTTTCATCGTTTCTGAGATTTCCTCTCGCTTTACCTATAGCGTCGATTTCATCGATAAAAATTATACTAGGAGCCATCGCTTTTGCTTTACTGAAAAGGTCTCTCACTCTTTTGGCACCAACACCCACATACATCTGAACGAAACTGCTTCCGCTTTGATAAAAAAACGGCACTCCCGCTTCTCCTGCCAACGCTTTTGCAATAAGTGTCTTCCCTACTCCCGGAGGCCCCACAAGCAAAACGCCTTTTGGAAGATTTATTCCGAAACTTCTGTATTTTTCGGGATTTTTAAGAAAATCGACTATCTCAACCAGCTCTTCTTTAACTTCATTAATTCCGGCAACGTCTTTAAAACTGAGATTTGACGTAATGGGTTTGATAACGAAATCTTTTTCAATTCCGGTATTCATCTCAACCTGTACCTGCTGAGGCGGCTGGTTTTGAGGCGCTATTTTTTTAAGCATAACCAAAAAGAATATAAAAAAGGCAAAAATAATTATTACTCCCAGAATCTGGGAAAAAAGTACGCTGAAATTCAAATCTCCGGATTTTACCCCCGCAGCAATCAAAAGTCCGATCAAAATCGTAACAATGACGCTGATAATCAAAACATTTTTGTTATTCCTTGACATTCAACTCCCTTTCAACTTTATAATCTTTAACTCTCACCCATTCTCCTTTTTCAAAATCGCCTTTTAGTTTCATTTTATTATAAAATTCGTCATATCCGTATGAATAACCCTCTTTTTTATCCTCAATGTGAACCAAAAGAGGCAGATTTTTATTTTTCAGTCTGAAATTATAACTATTTTCTCTGACAATTTCTTCTAACACCTTGGCTCTTTTTTTAGCGACGTCCCCCGGAACGTCCTGTTTCATCTGAGAACTCAGCGTTCCTTCGCGTGGAGAATACCTGAAAATATGAATGTGCGTAAGCGGATATTTTTTGAAATTTTCCAACGCCTCCTGCCAGATTTCTTCACTTTCACCGGGATGTCCCACGATAAAATCGGTTCCAAGAGCAATGTTTTTTTCCGCAAGTTTTTCAAAAAGAGGCAAAGTTGTCGAAACCCTGTTTCTTCTTTTCATAATCCTCAGCATCCTGTCGCTCGTATGCTGAAGGGCAATATGCAGATGTTTTTCCAAAATTCCGTTTTGGGTGAGTTCTATCAGTTTCTCATCCACCTGCATAGGTTCAAGACTTCCGAGCCTTATTCTCTTAACCCCCCGGATTAAGCTTATTTTTTCAATAAGTCCGCTCAAAGACGTTCCCGTATCTTTTCCGTAACTTCCCATATTTATACCGGTAAGCACAAATTCACTGATTCCTTTGTCCCTTAACTTTCGTATCTCCTCCAAAATAAGTTTTTCATCAAGACTTCTGCTGTGTCCCCTCACATACGGAATAATGCAGTATGCGCACTCAAAATCACAGCCTTCCTGAATTTTTATAAACGCCTTGGTTTTTGAAAAGTTTTCTACAATTGTGGTGTTTATAAAATTGAAGTCCCCTAAAAACACCCCTTCTTTATCAAGATATTCATTGATTTGTTCTTTGAATTTATGCCCCAACACAGTGTTTACTTTTTTGTTTTCAAAAAGTTTTTTCCCCTGGGTGTAAGCCCCGCATCCGGTAAGAATTATTTTTTTATTCTGCC
>Ga0256843_1003493_pt1 | contig 10898 bp, 6 predicted proteins | sample AlvinellametaG_FD_191572 | JGI IMG/M metagenome (GOLD analysis project Ga0256843, IMG submission 191572) | Pompeii worm associated microbial communities from hydrothermal vent at the East Pacific Rise, Pacific Ocean - Alvinella | ecosystem: Host-associated > Annelida > Integument > Unclassified ... | reverse complement strand
CGGCGTGATGACCTGGATGCACCGGTTGTCGGTGCAGGGGGTCTTGCGGTGGTTGGCGGCGCTGACGCAGGGGCTGCACGCCATGCCGGCGAAGATCGGCGTGCTGGGGCCGAGGGAGCCGTAGAGCGCGGGCGTTTCGGGGCCGAAAATGACGAAGGTATGCATGTCGGTGATGGAGGCGAAGTGCGCCGGGCCGGAGTCGTTGGTGAGCATGAAGGCGCTGACGCTGTAGAGGTGCGGCAGCTGGAGGAACTTCACGCCCCCGGCGAAATTGACGCAGCGCGCGTCGCCCACGCAGTCGGCGAGGGCCTGCGCGCCGTCGTGTTCGGACGGGGCGCCGGTGAGCAGGATCAGAACGTTCTCGTTGTACGCGAGGATCTTTTTGATGACCTCGCAGTAGTTCTTCCGGTCCCAGCGGCGCTGCGGCAGCAGGTCCGAGGCGTTGGAGTTGACGAGGACGACCGGGTGCTTCCGCGGATCGAAATCGGGGTACTTCTCCCGGATGGCGCTTCGGACGGCCTCTTTTTCTTCGTCGCTCACTTCGGTTTTGGCGATCCGGATCTCGTCGTCGCCGATGACGCGCTTGGTGTAGGGGAGCTGCTCCTCTTCGCTCAGCAGGGCGTCGACCATCGCCACGAAGTTCTTGGCGATGTGCTGGTGCGGGTTGTAGGCGACCTTGTGCGTCAGGAAGTCGCCGCGGTAGAGGCCTTCGTTGTGGAAGCTGTGGAAGCCCACGCGGTTCTTCGCGCCGCTGAAACCGGTCAGCAGGGCGGTGAAACGGGAGAAGAGTTCGAGGTCGATCACGGAGTCGATGTTGCGTTCACGGCACCATTTGAAGAACTTCAGCGTCGAGAGCGCCAGCGGGACCATGCCGCTTTCGTCGATGGTGAAGATGTTCTCCTCCCTGACGGTGCCCAGCAGCTGGAGCGAGACCTTGTTCTTCGAGAAAATGACGAAGTGCAGCTCGCCGTCGATGTTCGCCTGCAGCTTGCGCATGGCGGGATCGACGATGATGGCGCTGCCCATTTCGGAAAGTTCGATCAGCAGGACGTTCTTCGGACGCGTCCGTTTCGCGCCGGTGAACAGGCGCAGGGTTTTGTCGAGGAGGGTTCCCAGAAAGGTGAGCGGGACCCCCGCGTAGTGGTCGACGGCACGCATCGTATCGACGTTCATTCGGTCTCCTTTGAGAGAGGTTGGCGGTGTTTGGCACGGTTCCAGAACCAGGCGCCTGGCAGGGCGGTGAGGATCAGCAGGATGCCGTAGAGGATGGAGATGGCGAGGATCTTCGCCTTGGCGATGCCCACGAGCATCAGGATGCCGACCATCGCTCCTTCGCGCACGCCCCATCCCGCGAGCGAGATCGGCACGATCGTCAGCAGGAAGACCGGCGGCACGGCGACGAGAAAGACCCCGATGTTCTCCCAGACGTCCACGCTCAGCGCGAGAAAATAGATAGCGATCACGCTGAAAAGGTGGACGACGACGGAGATGGAGATGTGCTTGAGCAGCAGGGTTCTGGAGTGGTAGAGGTTGTGCATCCGCAGCCCGAGGCGGTGCAGCAGGTCGAGGCCTTTGATCCCGGAGAGGAAGGTGAACTTGTCGAGGTTGAGCATCACGACGAACCCGGCGATGCCGCCGAGGGTGATGAGCGTGACGAGGTTGAACAGCCACTGCGGGAAGGTGCCGTAGAAGGCGACGTTGGCGATGAGGTTGAGCACGAGCAGGCCGACGAGCCCCACGACCCGGTCGACGAAGACCCCGTAGAAGGCGTCTTTCTTGTCGTACTCCTTCTGCGTCAGGTCGAGGATGCGTACGGCGTCACCGCCGATGCTGCCGGGAAGGACCTGGTTGAAAAAGGTGCCCTTGAAATAGCTCTGCACGTAGAAAGAGACCCGTTCTTTGAAACCCAGCTCCTTCATGATGAGCCGCCAGCGGTAGGCGGCGAGGAAGGTGCTGGCCATCTGCGCGGCGAAGGCGATCAGGATGTAGCCGCCGTGCGATTTGGCGAGGATGTGCAGCAGCTGTTCGAGGTCGATGTACTTGAGCAGAAAATAGAAGATGGCGACGGTGACGATCAGCTTGAGGGCGGTTTTCGCGTGTTCCATCGGCATCCTTCGTGAAATTGGGGCTTATTTTAGCCTAAGATGCGTAAAGTGCAGGTTATGGCACGCGAGAGGGTGCACGTACGATGCAGGTAATACCGGTCAGGAAACGTGCCGCATTCTATCGGCGGTAGAGTTTCAGCATCTGCATCAGTAGCTCTTCGTTCCTGACACCGACCATCATCCGGCGCAGCGTCTCTTTTTCCTGTGCGGTTTTGCCGTAGCCGCTCTTTTCGAGGACATCGAGGGCCGCGGCCCGGTTGGACGCGGGTGCGGAGGCTTTGGCGGCGATGTTCAGCAGGAAGTCCCGGCAGGTTCCGTCGTCCCGGAAGTCCTTCGCCGCGACGCTGCCGCGGATGATCGCCGCTTTCGTTTCGGCGTCCTCTTCGTTTTCATAGAGCGTTTCGAACGTCGATACGGTCAGGTCGCTTTTTCGTATCTGTTCCAGCGCCTGTGCGCCGAGCCTGCGAATGCGGGGGTCCGGGTCGTTGACAAGGGTCTCTTCCACACTGCGTATGACGGACGGCGTCGCCGCATCCTTCATGTTGGCGGCCGCGTTGAGCGCGACGGCCCTGTTTTCGCCCGTTCGGATCGACTCGGCGACGGCCCGGCCGATTTTCCCGGTCTGCGACGGCGCCCGCCGGGCTCTTTGGTGTGCCAGCGCTCCCAGGAACATTCCGGCGCCGCGCTGCAGCATGCCGGTCCCGTCCGGTGACAGGCCGTAGGAGATCAGGGCGTCGAGGGTGTCGTCGTCGAGGGGAGCGGAGGTGTTCTTCAGCCCCATCATCGCGCGGAAACGTTCTCTGTCGTTTATCTTTTCGTCGAGCAGCACCTTGCCGAGGACGGTCGAGCTCTGCGCGGTGTCGACATATCCCAGAATGGCGAAAAGCGAGAGGCTGGCCTTGTCGTCGAGGGTACGGGTTTCGAGCAGTTTGTCGAGATGGCGCAGAAAATCCATGTTTTCGAGCGCCCAGGCCGCCAGTTTTTCCCGGTCGTCGGCCCTCGCCAGGATTTCCCGCTCTTTTTCTGTGAAGAGGCGGGACGCCTCCTTGAAAGAGAGGTGCGGAGGCTTCCGGACCGCACCGAAAGGCCACTTCCGCATGTCCGGGCCCAGCCGCAGGAACCAGTGGCCCGGCGCAAGGGCGGCACGGCTGCGTGTCAGCTGCATGTGCCGCCGGTCGATCATGACCGACTTGAGGACAGGGATGTCGATGCGCATCAGTGCTTTCATCCGGACGTTTCGCCAGGTGGTGTTTCTGTCCGGAACGACGGCGACGGCCGTATCGATGTATTCGATATCGTCGCGTACGGTGCCGTGCGCGAGCTGCCTGCCGTAGCGGATCAGATAACCGTTCTTTCCGATGCTCTGGTTGACTTTGACACCTCCCAGGGCATTTCGAAAGACGAACGTTCCCGACCTCCCGCCGGCAAACTGCAGCGCGTCCACGATGCCGATCTGCCGGTCGATCACGTCACGGTCCCGGGAGAGGCTTTTGAAGGTTTTGATCCTGAAACCGTCGCTGTCGTTGTTCTCGACGATAAACGGGGCGTAGATCGATTCCGTGTCGATTTCGCCCGGACGATTCGATGCGTTGTCTTCGAGCCAGAAAAGCAGGTAGTTCGAGCCGTTCGATTCGAGTGACCGTACATGCAGGTGCCGGTCGATACGGACTTCGTCGACGGCGATGCCCGACGGCATGACCGTTTTGACGTAGTGGGAGTCATTGAAATCGTATGCCTGGTAGAACGGGGCGGCCGCCGGGAGGAGGGGTGCCAGCAGATACAGCAGGAGAAGGAAGCGGCGCATTCGGTCCTACTTCAGCGGGATTTCGAAGCCGACGAGATTCGATTCGAGCAGGGTCGGTTCGTAGTTGTAGAGCCACGGCGTTTCGTACAGCGGAATTTCCCAGACGTCCCATCCGAGCCCGCAGGGATACGGCACACCCCAGGATGAACACCAGTCGATATGGGTTTTCGTGCCGGCATACAGCAGCAGCGCCGCATTGATCAGGCGGATATGTCCCGCGATCTTCGCGGTGACGTTGAAATCGATGGCGGTTTTGGGCGCATCGTAACACAGGGACGCCCTGAGTTCGCCGTCGACACCGGTTTCGACGATATTGATGTCCCCTTCCACTCCGGCTTTGGCGAATTCGTAGTCGACACCCCCGGTCGTGTAGGCTTTGAGCTTCGTATTGACCGCCGGTCTGACGCTGACGCTTTCATGCAGCTGCTCCGGACGGTCGTCGAGCGCGACAGGAGTGGCGACCTTGAGCTCTCCCTCGATACCTCCGGCCATGGTGAGCATGATCGGACCTGCCGGGACCCGGACCTTGAACACCTCGTAGGTCTCTTTCCAGGACATGAGGGTGCCGTCGAATTTCGGTTTGGGGATCAGTCCCCGCTCATAAGCGCGGGCGGGTGCAAGGCTTTGCGGATCGAGCCCGGTCGTGACGTCCACTTCTTTGATGCTGTCCTGGCTCGCAAATGTATAGCCCATCATTTTCAGCTTCAGGTCGATTCCACTCTTCGCCTTGGCGGTGACGCTGCCGGCTTCGAGGTATGGGTGCAGTCTGCCGACGTTGCCGTATCCTTCCCCTCTGGCCGAGAAGAGGCTCAGCGGATGGCCGAAGAGATAGAGGTCCAGGTCCGCATAGGCGTATCCGTGGACTCCCGGCACGACCCAGCGCGCCTGGACGCCGTAGCCGCTGTCGAGCTTCAGGGAAGCGATGTCGCTGTCACCCACCTCCTGGACGAAGGTGTTGCGTTCGTCCTTGAAAACATCGGGCTTGTTGAGAAGCACGACCGACTCGAATCCGTCGAGGTAGAATCTCAGGCGGCCGCGGTCTTTGTCGTAATCGGAGAGGACCGCCGTGATCTTTTTGCCCGCCGCGACGTTCCACTCTTCTTTGTCGCTCACTTTTCCGAATATGCATTTGTGTCCAAGCCGGCCTTCTATATCCTCGATCTTGACATAATTGTCACCCGCGATGAAGTAGACGTCCCAGCCGTCCCTGAACGCCGCATCGAGTCTGCTCAGGTCGAGATGGTCTTTCAAACATTTTCCGACAGAGCCCGGATTCGGAATGCCGAACAGACTGGGGTTCATCTCTTCGATCTTTCCCGTTTTCTCGATCTTGTCATAGATAAGGTTGTATTCGATGTATTCATCGGTCCCTTCGAAAAAGAGATAGATGTAAAACGCTACTCGCACGGCTGCTTTGATTTTTTTGGCCAGGAGCGGAGAGTCGCCGTTGAAATATTCGGTTATCTTTTTCCAGGAGCTGATCAATTCCCCCGTTTCCGGGTTGACCTTCGCATACATGTTTCCACTGAAAACGTAGCCTGTTTTGCTGTCGCCGAACATTGCCGCATCGATCGGTTTCGTCTGTTCGACGAGTTGGTTTTTCATCTGGATGGCACTTGCCTCCAGACCGCCGTTGATCGCGAACATATGGACGTTTTCGGTCCATGTTTTCAATGTCTGTGCGTCCAGAAACCGCACCTGCCATTCCACCGTGCCTTCGGGCAGTTCGAACGCCCGGCCGAGCGTCAGGTCCGCCGTCAGATCCACGGAAGAGTCGAGCACGGGAATGTAGGAGATTTTCGGGATATGGTAACCGATCGTCGCGCTGTAGCGCCGCTCTCCCAGCAGGGCCTTGTTCTGGGCCAGGGGAATGAACTGGTGCCGGCGCAGTGCCGACACGTCCTTGAGCTGCTGTTCGACTTGAGAATCGGACTCCTGCGGCGGCTTTGGGCGTGCGCGCTGTCCGGCCATGGTGAACTGACCGTTCGGAAGATTGACGTTGACAATATTGGAGAGATCGATAAGGTCCAGGCGTCTTCTGGCCGCCGGAAGCGTCAGAACGACCGAATCGCCGATCTCTCCTTTTTCCGGATCGATGAGCCCCAGTGAATAGGTCGCGCCGTTTTTCAGCCGCATTTTGGCGGTGATGACGACCTGAACCGGTGTTTCTCCGATATTGGAAAACAGGAAACGGCCTTTCCCGCTTTCGTGCTGCAGGAAATTGCCGGCGAAATAGAGTCGCCTGTTGAACGGCGTATCGACGTTTTTCGTCGTGTTGATATCGAGCACATACGTCCTGCGTTCCCCGGCGGGGGCTTCGACGTTGACATAAGTACCCCCGATCTGCGGGATGTCCGTGATCGGCTCTTTTGCCCTGACGAACGTGTCGAGCTGTTCGTTGGAGACTTTCGCGATCAGAAGGTATTCCCCTTCCTGCAGGTCGTCGGGAACGAGAATGTTTCCGTACAGGGTATGCTCTCCCGCTTCGTCCACGAAGACGTTTTTTGTCAGAACCGTTCTCGACTGCTTTCGGTCTTTGGCGGTAGAAACGAGCGCAACGGTGAAAAAGAGCCCCTCCGGGAACGCCGAATCGCTCGTAAACGTGACGCCGACCCTGTACATCGACGCTTTTCGGATACTCATCGGCACGGCGCGGTTGCTCAGGTTGGCGTCGGAGCTGCCGATTTCGACGAGATCGGAGGCCTTTCGTTTTCCTTCCTGCAGCTCGTAATTGGCGGCCGGATCACCGATCTCTTTGAGTTCGATTCCCGTAATTTCGAGGTTTTTCACCCTGACGGCCATCGTATTGTCGAAATTGATCTGGTTTTCCCAGATGCTGACGCCGCCGCTGCTCGAACTTCCCCCGTTTCCCGCCGCCGGCGAAGAAGAACCTCCGCCGCCTCCGCATCCGGCCAGCAGTGCGGCGAGAAGAAAAAAGCCCAACCTTATCCCTTTCATCATAACTCCTTGAAAATATCTGTATCTTTTTTGTTTTGCTTAAGGGCACCTCTAAAAACCCTGTGCGGTCTCAGCGAGACAGAGAAAGTCACAATCAAGGCGACGCTTCGCAGGCCTGGCCAAAGCCAGGTCAAGAAGCGGCAACGCGGAGTGTGGCTTTCTCTGTCTCGCCCTGCGGGAGGGCTTTTGAGGCACGATCTTTCCTCCGTTTTCCGCTCGACGTAGCTTTGGCTATGCCTTCGCATAAAACGAAGAAAATCTCACACCTCACAAGCCCTCTGAGATCCGTACAGGGTTTTTAGAGGTGCCCTTAATATCATTATGATCGAGAAGTTCTTAAAGGTGAGTTAAAAATCCAAACAATATGTATGTGTAATATGTTGTTTATTGTTGGATGCTTCTTGCGCCGTTAAGCGCTTGTAAGAAGAGATGTGCCATGATAAACAACAAGGAGTCAAACATGAAAGTGGAAGCCAATCTGGTCGATATTTCCGCGCGCCGGATCTATCCGGCACGGATCACGGTAGAAGAGGGGAAGATCGTTTCGGTCGAAGAGGCGGAAGGGCCTTTCGATACGTTCGTGCTGCCCGGATTCGTCGACGCGCACATCCACATCGAAAGCAGCATGCTCGTGCCGTCGGAGTTCGCGCGGCTGGCGGTCGTTCACGGGACGGTGGCGACGGTGTCCGATCCGCACGAGATCGCCAACGTGCTGGGGACCGCCGGGGTCGAATTCATGCTCGAAAACGCGCGCAAGACACCGTTCGTCTTCTGTTTCGGGGCGTCTCCCTGCGTGCCCGCGACGCCGTTCGAGACGAGCGGGGCGACGCTGACGCCCGACGACGTGGCGGCACTGCTGGCGCGCGGGGACATCGGCTATCTGAGCGAGGTGATGAATTTTCCGGGGGTGGTCGCGGGCGATGCGGACATGCTGTCGAAAATCGCCGCGGCGAAAGCGGCGGGCAAGCCGGTCGACGGCCACGCTCCGGGCCTGCGCGGCGCGGACCTCGACCGCTATATCGCGGCGGGGATCTCGACGGACCATGAAGCGTTCACGTATGAAGAGGGGCTGGAGAAGCTGCAAAAGGGGATGAAAATCCTGGTGAGGGAAGGGTCCGCCGCGAAAAATTTCGACGCGCTGGAGCCGCTGATCGCCGAACACTGGGAAAACATGATGTTCTGCAGCGACGACCGCCACCCGAACGACCTGCGGCGCGAACACATCAACGCGCTGGTCGTGCGGGCGCTGAAAAAGGGGCACGATCTTTTTCACGTGCTGAAGATGGCCTGTGTCAATCCGGTGGAACACTACGGGCTGGACACGGGGCTGCTGCGCGAAGGAGACCGTGCCGACTTCATCGAGGTGTCCGACCTCGAAAACCTGACCGTGCTGCGGACCGTCATCGCGGGCGAGACCGTCGCGCGGGAGGGACGGACGCTGCTGCCGCGCCTTGACGGCGGCACGCCCAACCGTTTCGACGCCTCCGCGAAGCGGCCGGAGGATTTCGCTTCGCATCCCGGCGCCGAGGTCGAGGTGATCGAGGCGGTCGACCACGAGCTGGTGACGCACGAAAAGGTGGTGAAACTGCCCGAAGGCGACAGCTACGATGTGGCGAACGACATCCTGAAAATCGCGGTCGTCAACCGCTATTTCGACGCGCCGGTCGCGGTGGCGCACGTGCGGAACTTCGGACTGAAAACGGGGGCGATCGCGTCGAGCGTGGCGCACGATTCGCACAACGTCGTGGTGGTCGGATGCAGTGACGAAGCGATGGCCGAAGCGGCCAACCTGGTCATCGGGGCCCGCGGCGGCGTCGCGGCGGTCGGCGTCGGCGAAACGCATCTGCTTCCGCTGCCCGTGGCGGGGCTGATGAGCGACGGCGACGGCTTCGAAACGGCGGAGGCCTACGAGCGGGTCGACCGCTTCGTCAGAGATACCCTCGGCAGTCCGCTCGACGCGCCGTTCATGACGCTGTCGTTCATGGCGCTGCTGGTGATTCCCGAACTCAAGCTCAGCGACAAGGGGCTTTTCGACGGGCGGGAGTTTCATTTCATTTCGGCGGAACGGTAAGGAGGAAGGATGTTCTCTTTCAGGCTCGGGGAACACGGTACCGATGTCAAAACGGAGGTGATCGCCGGCGGCAGCACTTTCCTGGCGATGCTCTATATCATCCCGGTCAACGCGGCGATCATGAGCGGGTCGGGCATGCCTTTCGACGCGCTGGTGACGGCGACGACGGTCATGACGATCTTCGCGACCCTGGTCAACGCCCTGTGGTCCAATACGCCCGTGGCGATGAGCGTGGGGATGGGGCTCAACGCCTTTTTCACCTTCGGCCTGGTCAAGGGCATGGGGCTGAGCTGGCAGAGTGCGCTGGGGATCGAGGTGGTTTCCAGCGCGCTGTACGTGCTGCTGACGCTGACCCCGGTGCGGCGATGGATCGTCGAGTCGATGCCGCTGGACATCAAACGGGCGGTCAGCGCGGGGATCGGGGCGTTCATGGCCTTTATCGGGCTGGAAGAGCTGCACGTGATCGTCCACAGCGACGCGACGCTGGTCAAACTCGGCGACCTGACGCAGGCGCCGGTGCTGATGGGCCTGCTGACGCTGGCCGTGGCGCTGGGGCTGTCGATCCGGAAGGTGCCGGGGGCGTTCATCCTGGCCATTTCCCTGACGACGCTGCTGGCGTGGGCGACGGGAACGGCGCCGCTGCCCGAAGGGATCGTATCGATGCCGGCGTCGATGATGCCGATCGTCCTGCAGGCGGACGTGTCGTCGGTGCTGACGCTCTCGATGGTGCCGGTGATTCTGACCTTTCTGGTGGCCGACATCTTCGATACGATCGGAACACTGACGGGGGTGGGGCTGCGGGCGGGCCTCTTTTCGCAAAAAGATTCGCCGCAACTGCAAAAAAGCATCGAGGCGGACGCGGTGGGCACGATGGTGAGCGGTTTCGCCGGGGTGACGAGCACGACGCCGTTCATCGAAAGCGCCGCGGGGGTCGAGGCGGGAGGCCGCACCGGACTGACGGCGCTGACCACGGCGCTGCTGTTCGTTCTGCCGCTGTTCGTTCTGCCGTTTTTCAAGGCGATCCCGTCGTTCGCGATCTATCCGGTGCTGGTGATCGTCGGCGCCGGGATGTTCAGCGAACTGCGCTCCATCGATTTCGGCGACGCGGCGACGCGCTACAGCACCTTTTTCCTCGTGCTGGGGATGCCGCTGACCTACTCCATCACCGACGGCCTTCTGCTGGGGGCGATGGTGTTCGTCACCGTCCGCCTGATCGAGGGGCGTGTCAGGGAAAACGGCGGCATGCTGCTGCTCGCCGCGGTTGGAGTGGTGCTGTTTTTCTTTCTGTAAGGTTGTGCCTTTTCCATGGAGCATTCGAAATTTTACGGGGAGAAGATGGCAGGAACATTGACAGAAAATATTCAAAGTGGATAAAATATCCGTACAATGTCCGTATGGGAGGTTTGTATGGCAGCGGTATCCGAAATCAAAAACGCACGCATAGAGTTCAAAACCACGCAGGAGATCAAAACTCTTTTTCAGGGAGCGGCAAACGCACTGGGAATGGATCTGAGCAGTTTTCTGATATCTACGGCGATGCAGCGTGCCAGGACCGTGATGCTTGAAGAGAAGATGCAGACGCTGGCGACAGAAGAATGGAAGCGGCTGCAAACACGCCTGGAGCATCCGCAGCTTCCGACGCGGGAACTGAGCGACCTGATGAAACTGGAAGGTTTCGATGACTGAATGGCGGCTGGTACCGTACGATCCCGCCGCCGTTTACAAAGGAATCCGGCAGTTCGACTGCGGCAACGAAATGGTGAACCGGTTTGTTGTCCGTTCGCTCAAAAAACGGGTCGGAAGAGGTTTCAGCCGGGCATACGTTCTGCTCGATGCGGAAGGAAAGTTTGCCGGATTTTACACTCTCGATACGTTTTCGATTATGCGGGAACTGTTCGAATCACCGGAAGACCTGCCCGGCCTGCCTCCTCTGGTTCCTGCTGTCAAGCTGGGGATGCTG
>Ga0256843_1003492_pt1 | contig 10899 bp, 4 predicted proteins | sample AlvinellametaG_FD_191572 | JGI IMG/M metagenome (GOLD analysis project Ga0256843, IMG submission 191572) | Pompeii worm associated microbial communities from hydrothermal vent at the East Pacific Rise, Pacific Ocean - Alvinella | ecosystem: Host-associated > Annelida > Integument > Unclassified ... | reverse complement strand
TAATCTTTTGAAACTTTTTTAATCTCATCTGAAAACTTTAATTTAGGAGTTTTTTTACTTATATCAATTGTTGCTTCTGCTTCAAGTCTTACTTTCATTGCAAGCCATTGATTATAGCCTTCTTTTGTTTCTTCTCTTGATGCTTCAAATCTTGTTGTATCAATTTTCATCAAGATTTGACCAGCTTTAACTTTTTGACCAGTTTTTACTAATATATCTTCTATTAATCCACCATCAAGAGATTGAACTGATTGTATTTTTTCTGTAGGTATTACTTTTCCAGTTCCCCTTGCAAGTTCATCTATTTTTGCAAAATTAGCCCATAATATTGCACCTGCAAATATCATTATTATTAATATAAATAATAAATCAATTTTAAATGCAGGCTTATCATGTGCTTGTGCATATAAACTATTTACATAATTTTTATCTTTATTTGCCATAATTATGCCTTGTTCTCTTTTGAAAATATTTTATCTTTTGGACCATCTGCTATAACTTTTCCATCATCTAAAATAATAACTCTATCAACAAGTGATAATATAGAAGGTTTATGTGTAATTAATATTACAGTTTCATCTTTTATTATTTTACTTAGTCTATTAATAAATGCTTTTTCACTTTGTCTATCCATAGAGTTAGTTGGTTCATCTAAAATCAATATATTAGGATTTGTAATTAATGCTCTTGCTAATGTTACAGATTGGATTTCTCCACCACTTAAACCTTCACCTCTTTCTCCTACTATTAAATCATATCCAGATTCATGTTTTCCTAAAAAGTCATGAACACCTGCAATTTTTGATGCTCTTAATATCTCATCATCTGTTGCAAAAGGTTCACTTATTGTAATATTGTCTTTTATACTTCCCATAAATAAAAATGGTTCTTGAGGAACAACACCAATAACTCTTCTTAAATCAACAGGATCTATTTGTCTTACATCTGTTTGATCAATAAGCACAGAACCTTTAGTTGGTACATATAAGTTTTGTATTAATTTAGCAAGTGTAGATTTACCTGAACCTATTTTTCCTAAAATTGCTACTTTTTCACCCTCTTTTATTGTAATATTTATATTTTTTAATGCTTCAAAGTTTTGACCCTTATATGAAAAAGATACATCTTTTAACTCTATATCACCTTTTAAATCAGCTCTACTAAGATATGCTTTATTTTCTCTTTCAACACCCATATTCATAATTTCATCAATATTATTTAAACTAAGCATTGTTCTATCGTATCTTATAATCATACCAACTATTTGTGATACAGGGGCAACTACTCTTCCATTTAACATCATAGAAGCAATAATTCCACCCATTGTCATTTCACCTTCACTAGCAAGATAAACACCTGTAATTACTATTGCTATATTTGAGAACTGTGATATAAATGCTGTAAAAAAGGTTGCAACTTGAGATAAAAATTGTGATTTTTCATGATAATATACTGTTTGGCTAAGAGATTTATCCCAGTGTGTTTTCATACGATTTTGACCACGAACACTTTTAATAATCTCTAAACCAGCTACTGTTTCATTTAGAGTTGTATGTTTAAGTTGATCTTCTTTTGCTGATGCTGCAACTGTTTTTTTAATTGGTTTTTGCATAAACCATGAAAATATAAGTGCAATAGCAACACTAGCAAGTGATATCCAACCCAATGGTCCACCAATATAAAAGATAATTGCAATAAATATAAATATAAATGGAATATCAACTAAAGTAGCCACAGTAGCTGTAGCAAAAAATTCTCTTACTGATTCAAATGATTGCAATCTATTTACAAACATACCTGTAGATGCTGGTTTTTCTTCTAATCTAAGATTTAATAGCTGATCGAAGATTTTATTACTCATAACTACATCAGCTCTTTTACCTGCTTTTCCTATATAATAAGCACGAACTAATTTTAATATAAAATCAAATACCATAATAGTAAATATACCAATAGCCAATGCCCATAATGTGTCAATAGCATTATTTGGTAATACTCTATCATATACATTCATTGTAAATAGTGGTGTTGCAATTACAAACATATTTATAAATAAAGCTGCAATTGCAACTCTTATATAAATATCTTTATTTCTTTTCATTGCTCCCCAAAACCATTTTTTTGGTTCAGGAACAATAACATCATTTGTTACCCTATTTTTAAAATTATATGCAGGTTTTATAATAAGAGCATGACCATCATATTGATTTTCAAGCTCTTCTAAACTCATTTCTATTTCACCTTCACTAAGTCCAGGAATTATTAATGAGGAAGTATTTTTTTCAATATCATAATCTAGTAATACAGCAGATCTATTATTATCCATCATAATAACAGCTGGTAATGCTAATTTTGAGATATTATTTATTTTATCTCTTTTTACAAATTTAGATATTAAACCAATTCTTTTAGATGATTTAATAAACTTATCAACAGTCATAACATCACCATACATTGCAATACCTGCAACTAATGATTCTTTTGTTGTTGCTCTTTGATAGTATTTTGATAAAAATAACAAGCTCTCAAGAAGAGTATCGACAACCCTTCTCTCTTCTAAACTTTTTGTTATTTCTTTTTCATCTATATTTTCCAAATCAAAACCTAATTATTAATTTATACTTGTATATTTTTCTAAAAGTTTTCTATGTTTTTCTAAATAATCAACATAAATTTTTGAATTTAAAACTTTATTATTTAATTTATTCATAGTAATTGTTGCTTCTTTTAGAGTATCAAAACTTCCATAAAGTAATTTTGTACCTAAACTCATATTATATGTACTAATATTATTATCATTTGGTAAATTTATTTTTTGTAAATATGATTCAACATCTTCATTTTTATCTAATGTAGCAATATTTATAGTATATTTACCATTTGGTAATACTTTTTTAATAGTTGATGTTGGTGTTATACCTGTTTTAGTATCTGTACCATTTATTATATTATCTATTTCATTATCATTTGTATCTACTTCTTCACCTAACTCTTTTAATAAATCACTATCATTTAATTCACTATCATTTTTTGTATCAGTTTTTTGAATATTACTTTTATATTTTGTTTCAACAAAAGCTGGACAAATTTGATTTTTTGATTTTAAAATTGATTCACTTAAAAGCCCCATTTTTTCTAAAAGGTCATAATAGTACTCATAAATTCCATATTCTTGATCCATTAAAGTTAATTGAGATCTATATAATTCTGATTCTGCATTTAATATATCAATAAATGTTCTTGTACCATCTGCTAATTGCTTAACATATACATTTTTAATATTTACATTATCTTCTACAAACTTTTTACTATTTTCAATTCTTTGTTTTGCATTATAATAGTTATTATAAGAATCAGTAACATCTTGTATTACTTCAGCTACAACATTATCTAATCTTTTTTGTTGTTCTTTTAAAAATAATTTTTCTTTTTCAGTAGCATCTTGAGTTTTAAAACCTTCAAATAAATTCCAATTTAATAATAGTCTAAATCTTTGAGTACTTTCTCTTCCATTTTCTGCATTTATTAAATCATCATCAACAGAACCTTGCCATTGAAATTTTAAAGAAGGAAGATTTGCAGCTTTTTCTTGAACAATATTTTCTCTTTGTTCTTTTACTTTTTCTATTTGCTCTAAAATTTTATAATTTTTACTTAATGCAACTTCAATTGTTTTATTTAATGTATCTGGTATAAAACTTTCATCAATAATTGGCTTACAAATATTTCCAGATATTTTACTATTTGTAATTTTAAAATATTTACTTTTTGCAACAGATTGTTGATTTTCTTGCTCTAAATATCTATCTATAATGAAATGTTTTTTTGAATTAACTTGAAAACTTTCTAATATTTCACCACTTATTGCTTCTTTTTCTTGTGCAGTTTTTAAATAATCAATATGTCTATCTATGTTTTGTTTTGATAAATTTAGTAATTCTTGAGATTTAACTAATTCCAAATAAGTATCAATAGTACTTCTAATAATTCCTTCAACTTTTTCATCACTTCTAAATTTATTTCCATAATATTTATGTTCAAATTCTTCAACTTCACTTGGTGTAACCCCACCATCATATAGTACTTGTTCAAATTTAAGCGATGCATTCCATCCATCTTTTTTACCATCTGGTCTAGTTGGATCATCATCTAACTTGTATTGTGTTTTTGACTTATCAGCATATATTTCAAAATCCAATGTAGGTAAGTAATCACCTTTTTGTTCATCAATATATTTTCTAAAAGCATCTTTATTAAATTTTTCTGATAATATATCTGGATTAGAATTTATTGTTTGTATTACTGCTTCTTTAACACTTGTTGCACTCAATGTTAAAGAAAATATAGATATAGTAGCAGCAATACTTAGTATTATTTTATTCATCTTTTTCCTCTTAAATTATGTATCTTATTTTTAGTATTATAACTATTATATATAATAGTTTCTAAAAGTTTCCTTATTTGCAACTTTTTTTGTATCGCTTTTATATATTATTTATCATAATTTAAATAGAATGTTAATTATAAATTACTATTATGAGGCTAAAATATGTACAAAAACCTAGAACTTTTAAAATCATTTACTATTTTATACTTAGAAGATGAAGAAAATATAAGAAATAATATAACAAAAACTTTAAAACTTCTTTCTAATAATGTATTTGATTGTGCAAGTTCAGATGAAGCACTAAACATTTTTAAAAATAATAAAATTGATATAATTATTAGTGATATAAGTATGCCTAAAACAAATGGTATTGAATTTTCAAAAACTATAAGAAAAGAAAATAAAACTATTCCTATTATACTATTAACAGCTCATACAGATACAAACTTTTTATTAGAAGCTACAAAATTAAAATTAGTTGATTACTTAATTAAACCATTAGATTTTACAAAACTAAAAAATGCTTTAATAAATGCTGTTGAAGAGATATTACAAAATAATCCTCCTATTATAAAATTTGAGAATAATATAATATATGATTTAAAGAAAAAACAATTATTTCATAATAATATTGAAAAAAATATCACATCTAAAGAGATTGCTTTACTTGAACTTCTATATAAAAATAAAAATAAAAATTTATCAAAAGATATGATAAAACTTAATTTATGGGAAGATTCATATTATGCTACAGATTCAGCATTAAAAGCAGTATTAAATAAACTTAGAAATAAAATTGGTAAAAATTCTATAAAAAACACTTCTGGTGTTGGTTATAGATTAATTACCCTTTGACTTTGGTACAGTTATTGTAAAAATAGCACCCTTGTTGTTATTTTGAACAAATAATCGTCCATTCATATTATTTTCAATTATTAGTTTGGACATAAATAACCCTATACCTGTTCCATTTATTTTATCACTTGTAAAAAATGGCTCAAAAACTTTTTCAATAGGTGTTACATTAATTCCACCAGCATTATCTGATATTTCAACTATACTAAAATTGTCTTTTTCTGATATTCTTATTGATATTTTTGGTTTTTTAACTTTTCTACTTATTAGAACATCTTTTGCATTAGATAATATATTAATCAGTACTTGAGAATACTCATTTTTAAAACCTTCAATTCTTGAATTTTTTTGTACTATAATATCCAATTTTATTTCATGCTGTTTTAATGCTGAATTTATTATATTTATTGCAGGATTTATTTGATCTGATATTTTAAAAATCTCTTTATCTTTATTCTTTGCAAAAAAATTACGAAAATCATCAATTGTATGTGACATATAAGATGTTATATTATTAGACTTTTCAATAGCTTCTAGTATATCTTCATTACTTACTTTACCTAATAACTCAATTTTTGCTTGTATTTCCATACTTATAGAAGATAACTCCATTAAAGGTTGTCTCCATTGATGTGCAATATTTCCTATCATCTCACCCATTGAAGCCATACGACTTTGTTGAAATAACATTTTATCATTTTGTCTATTATGTCTTATTTCATCAATTACTTGTTTTTTTAATTCTCGTATTTGATGTTTTAGTTGTTGGTTTTCTTTTTCTAAATTTTTTTGCAAAGCTTAACTTTCATATTAAATAAAAAGGTAGATAATTTCTACCTTTTTATAAAGATTAAATATCTGTTTGAATTTCATCTTCAACAAAAATAGATATATTTTCATTTGAAGTACAAGTATATTCTGTAAATGTAGAACCACATTGACCATCAACTGTTTGGTTAGTAGCTTTTACTTCCCAATCATTTGAATCACTAAATTCTATTTTATCACCATTGTTACCTATAAATACAAGATCATTATCATCATCTGTTAAATCTAGTACAGATTGAATATCTATTTTTACTGTATCATTTGTATTATTATTTAAATCAATAATATCAATATTTTGATGTACTGGTAAAATATCTGCTAAATCAATATCATCTGCATCATCAAAATATACAGAAATATTTGATATATCTGCACATAATCCAGGATGATTATTATCAATTAAATCAATACTAGTTGGTTCAGATATATGACAACCTTGTCCATCTATAGTCATATTAAATTGTGTTGTATCTCCATTATTATCTGAAGCAATAACAGTAAAGTCTTCATCTACTATTCCATCATTTTGAGCACTAACATCTATATCATATGAATATGTTCCATCTACAAAATTAAGATTAAATACTCCACCTTCATTTGTAGTAACACCTTCAGTAGGGAAGTTATCATTTGTATATACTGTACCATCAATTGTAATACTATTAATAATACCAGTATCATTAAAATCACCATCTGCATCGAAATCGATATTATCCATTAATGTACCAGTTATATGTACTGTATTTGTAATAGTAGATACCACTGTTGGTAAATCTTCTATATCATTTACATAAACAGGGTCAATATTTCCAGCACTTGCTATAGTTTCTAAATTATCAAGTTCACTACAATTTACACCAATTGTATGTAATTCAATATTATTATCAGCTATAAATTGATTCCATGTAGGTAAATAAGCATTTAATTCATCTTCATAACTACTATATGTATTTCCATCAGCAAAGAAGTAAACTACATCATTTCCTTCTGCAGGAGTACTACTATAACTATTAACTACTGCTTCTAACCCTTGATTAAAATCAGTACCTGATTTATCAGTAGAAAGAATACCATCAATACCAATTGAAGATGTATTCCATCCAGTAGTTAATAATCCTGTTCCATCACTTCCTGCTCCACCCCATGTTTGAATAATATTTACATGAACATCACCTTTTGCATCATATTGAGATACTAAATTAGAAATAGCTTGTTCTGTTAATGCTAAATCACTATCACTCATACTACTAGATACATCAACTAAGAAAGTAACATTAGTAACTGCTGTTTCACATTCAATATTTATATTTTCATCTATTGAAACTGGTTGTGTATCTACATCACAGTCATTAATAGTAGCAGTTGCAACATTTGTACCTAATGTATAGTTATCAGATTCATCTAATGTTAATACTACAGTCTCTGCACCTTCTACTATATCATCTGAAGATGGATCAATAGTTATTACTGTTGATGTCTCTCCTGCTGGTATTGTTACACTATGAGTAAATGCTTCATAATCTGCACCTTCAGTTGCACTTCCACTTACTTGGAATGTTACTACTGTATCTGTACCTTGTGCTTCATTTAAAGATATTTCATATGCAATTACATCTGTATTTGTTTCAGAAGCCACTTCTAAATCTGTAGAACAAGATGGGAAACTAAAGTTTGCATTACATGCTCCATTATAGTTATTATTAAAGTCAAATTCAAAACTTCCCATAATTGGCATTGTAAATCCACCAAATAATGTATCTGAACTAAAGTTACCATTAACTGCATTTGTATATGAACAACAATCAAATACTGGTAAATTATCTAAACTACATGTATTATCTAATATTACTGTATCATTTGCAATACAATTAATATCAAATGAACCTTCAACTTGTGGACAATATGCTACAAGGCTACACCCTGCTCCAAAGTTATTATTAATAAAGTTTCTTGGATCTATAGAAGTACAACTATTATCAAAGCTATCTATATTTACTTTAATTATATCTCCTACATTACAATCATGTGCATTTGCATAATTTGCATCTACTTTTATATACATATCAAGACAAGATATTCCATCTGTATTTATTGTACTTACTCCATCTTCACATGCTTCTGCATCTGTTACTTCTATACTTACTTCTGGTTTTTCATCATTATCAAGTATAGTAACTGTTCCTGTATCACTTTGACCTGTACTTAAAGTTGCATTTAAATTAAATAATTCATCTATTTCATATGATGAATCATCTATTGTTGTCATTTTAACTAAAATATTTGTTGCATCACTTACAGGGATTGAACCTGTATATTCTGTCCAATTAGTACCATCTAAACTATATTCAAAGTTTGCATCATAATCTTCTGTATTTAATGCTGTTCCATCTGATAAAGTTAATGTTACACTACTTCCTTCGATTGCACCAGATATTTTAACTGCTAAAATTGCTTGTTCACCTTCATTTACTACTATATCATGAGATTGAATATCTGCATCACATACTGTTCCAACAAAAATAATTGGTTCAGAAATATCTTTTACATTTAAACAAACTTTTGCTTCATTTGAAATACCATCTTCTGTATCTTTTACAGTATATGTAAATCCAGCTTCATGACCTGTATAACCTGGTGTTGCAGTAAATGTAATTGTTCCATTATCATTAACAACAGCTGTTCCATTATTTACTTGTGCAATACCATTAAATGTTATATTATGAGAATCTTCTGCATCATAATCATTTGCAAGTAAATCTTCAATAGCTATAGTAATAGAACCATTTTCTACCATATCCATATTATTTTGAATATAATCAGTCCCATCTGCATTATATCTATGTGCATTTATACCATCTTCTGTTTGCCATGCAATTAAATATCCACCATCTTCTAATGTAGTAATAACTGGTTCTGTTTCCATATCACAATTATTTGCAATAACTTTAGCTTCAGATACATTTCCTAATTCATCCACAGTTTTAGCATAAATATTACCTTCTAATTGATATGTAATAATACAACCTGATTCTAGTGATGAAACTACTGGATTTAATCCATTAGAAGCTATTGTTATTTCACTGCCTACCATATTACAATTATTATCTAAAATTCTAGCACATACTCCATCTGGTGTTTCCCATGTAATAATTGCACCATCTTGTAATGCAGTTATTTCTGGATCTACTTGATCTCCTAGAATATCACTATTTACTTTTAATTCTGAATTATTTACTATTTCTAATCCATTATCAGTTAATTCAAGTTTTTGAGTATATACATCATAACTACCATCACAAGATTGTGATTGCCAAGTCATAATAGCACTTCCATCAGCTAAAACTGTAATATCTGAATCAATTTGATCTCCATCTGTTATTTGATTTACTACTAATCTATCTCCAACTTCATTTCCAAGTGCATCAAATCTTTGAGCAACTATTCCATAACCATTTCCATCATGAACATCAGAATAAATAGTATTTGTTAATCCATTATAATCAAACTCTGTATTATCATGTCTTGAATCTGCAGACCAAGTAACAATAAATCCTCCATCTGGTAATCCAACTATTGGATCATATTCTGCTCTTGCAATTACTGTATTATCACATACTGGATTGTTATTCGCATCAAATATTTGTCCAACTATATATTCACTTCCTCCATCATTTGGATCTATATCTTTATTTAATGCATATGCTTCCCATGTTATTAAATAATTTCCATTAGATAATGATGTTATGTGAGGAGTATGTTGATTATATCTCTCTACTGTATTTACCAATACACTTTCACCAACTTTATCACCATCTATATCATATCTTTGAGTATATATTCCTGTACCACTACTATCATCTGCACACCAAGTAGCTACATATCCACCATCACTTAAACTTGTAATATCTACATTTGAAGCATTTTCAGCTATATTAAATTCACCTTGAACTTCATAACCAATATCACAATCATCAACTGCAACAGGAGGAGTATTATCATTATCACCAATTCTTCCAATTACTGTACTATGTTCTGTATCTATAACTAAATTATTTTCATGGATTGTAGTATTTGTAAAGTCAATAGAGTCAATATTAACTTGATATAACTCACAATCTTCTACTAAAGAATCATCATTTATTATATTAACAAAATTAAATTCTGAAGACACTCCATCTCCTGTAATTGTTACAACTTTATTCATTCCACCTTCAAAATCATCTTCTGTAAGATTATTATTTCTTGGATCACCTTCTGGATATTCAGGTATAGAATATTCTAGGTTAACAGTAATTGTTTCATTTAAATCTAAAATCATTGGATTACCATCTTCATCAACAAGTTTGATAGTATGTGTTAACTCTTTAGATTCTTCTTCTCCTTCAATTCCACAATCATTATTTATTAATTGAATAAATATAGCAGGATCATCATCTGTAATAGTAGTAGTAACTTCAGTATTTCCTAAAGCAACTAATTCATATCCACCATCAGTATTATCAGTAATTTTTACTTTATAATCTTCAGGGTTTTCTTTGATAGCATCATCAACATTATCAATTGTAAATGTAGCAGATGTTTGACCTGCAGGGATTGTTACTTGAATAGTTTCATTAACAACATCACCGTTAGTTGTAATATCAGAAATTGTTACATCAACAATCATATCTTCTAATGGAGCTGTTGTTACTTCAACTGTATAAGTTGCTGTGTTACCCTCTTCAACATCACTATCACCAGAGATTGATAATGTAGTTCCAGTTTCTTTATCAGAATCATTTGCTTCATCTGTAATAGTAGTAGTAACTTCAGTATTTCCTAAAGCAACT
>Ga0256843_1003491_pt1 | contig 10900 bp, 9 predicted proteins | sample AlvinellametaG_FD_191572 | JGI IMG/M metagenome (GOLD analysis project Ga0256843, IMG submission 191572) | Pompeii worm associated microbial communities from hydrothermal vent at the East Pacific Rise, Pacific Ocean - Alvinella | ecosystem: Host-associated > Annelida > Integument > Unclassified ... | reverse complement strand
AGTTACAGCAAGTGAGAGTGAGGGCGGTAAATGGGTGAGTGCTAATTGTAGAATCTATAACGAAGATAAGAGTGATGATTGGTATATTGGTCCAAGAAAGAGTGAGCCAGGGGTTAAAACAATTCCGGTAGGAAAATATACTCTAAATTGTCAATATAATGCTTTTAAGAAAAAAGATATTCCATTTGAAGTAAAACCAGGAGAGGTTACAAAACTTCATGTAGTTATGGGACAAACTGGAAAAGTATCAGTTACAGCAAGTGAGAGTGAGGGCGGTAAATGGGTGAGTGCTAATTGTAGAATCTATAACGAAGATAAGAGTGATGATTGGTATATTGGTCCAAGAAAGAGTGAGCCAGGGGTTAAAACAATTCCGGTAGGTAAATATACGCTAAATTGTTCATATAATGCATTTAAAAAGAAAGATATTCCTTTTGAGGTAAAAGCCGGTGAGACTACAAAAATACATATTACATTTGTCTCTTTCTTAATTACTACTAAATGCGAGGGGAAGGTTAATTATGAGATTTATGCACCTAATGGGCAGCTGGTTTTTGATAAAAGTAAAGTTGATTGTAATAAACCTTTAAAAGTTACGCTAAATCCGGGAACTTATACAATAAGTGTTATACATAACGACTCAACAAAAGAGCAAAAATTTATAATTGGAGGTAAAGAGAATAAATTAATTATTGACTTAACAAACAATAATCCTTCTAAAGAGGAGCTTATAAAAGCAGATAGCCCCAATGCTAAAGCAGATGAGCAAAATAGCAAAAGATCTAATAATTTAAAAATTACTAAAGATGAAGCACAGCAGTTGCAAGATAGGCTAAAGAGGGCAAAAGATATTGTAAATATGGCGGCTATCTTGGTTGGTAAAGATACAAAAAAACAACAAAAACAAACAGATAAAAAGTTTGAAGAGTTGAGTAAAGATTTAGAGTTGTTTTCTAAATAGGTTTTTTGGGCTTTGCTCAAAAAGAGCTTAAGCAATAGTGTTATTTTAATACTAAAACTAATTTAGTATAAGAGTTTTAAATTTTATTAAAAAAAGGAGTAATTATGAAAAGAGTAGTTTTAACATTAGCAGTAGTTTCAACTTTAATAATAGGTGCAGAGTTTGGAAGTATTTATGATACTAGAAGTGGTAAGATAGATTACAAAATAAGCGGTGGTGGCAATATGATGGGTATGGGGACTATTAAAGTAGTTGGTAAAAAGAGAGTTATTTTTGATAATTACGGAAAAAACTACCTAGAGGAGTTAGTTCAAGTTAGAAAGCAAAGTATTATGGGTAAAAATGATGTTCAAAAGGAGCATAAATTAACATATAGAAATGGCGTTGTGGTATATGCCGTAGATTTTAAACACAAAAAGATTACAAGAATGGTAAATAACCTAATTGCTGTTGTAAATCCTAAAAGTAATGAGCCAATTTCAAAGCAGATTGAGAACAATTTAAAAAAGTTTGGTGCTAAAAAGCTTGGTAAAGATAAAGTTTTAGGAAAAAGTTGTGATTTATGGGAGTTAATGGGTATTAAGCAGTGTTTATATAAAGGGATTCCTTTAAAAATAGATTCTAATATAATGGGAGTAAAACAGAGTGAAGTAGCTACAAAAGCTCAATTTGATATAAAGCTAAATAAAGATGCATTTAAATTGCCAAATTTTCCAATATATAGCGGTTCTATGGAATCTATGATGAGTGGAGTTCCACCTAAAAAGATTAGTAGAGATAAGCTAGAAGAGCTAGATAAAAAAGCAAATGAAGAGGCACTAAAGACTAGCTCAGAAGTTGCAGACTTTTCAAAAAAACTAAATCAAGAGGTACAAAAAAATGGGATTGATTTAAATAGTAAAGATATGACGCCAAAGCAAGAAAAAGCTATACAAAATGCTGTAATGAATGCAATGGGTGGCGAGAAAGCAATATTAAATCAAATGAAATCTCAAATGCTAAAAGCAGCAAATGTAAATGCTCTAAATGCCTTAAAAAGCTGTTATAAAGGTGCAAATAACCTAAAAGCAGCAAATGGTTGTGTAGATAAATTTAACCCTAAGCTTGGTGGAGAGATGGATAGATTTGGAAGCTGGAATGAGGCTAAGAGAAAAGAGTCTATTAAACAAATAGATGATTTTATAAAAGCAATTCCTTGCATAAAAACAGCTAAAAGTATGAATGATTTAGATAAGTGTATGCCCTAAAGAAGAGATTGTAAAAGAACTTATATTTGGGGAAATGACGGCTTGGCGTCATCGGATAATAATAGATACCCTTTTTTATGGGTATGATGGTGCTATGTCATTTTAACGATTGTGGAATCTAGAGTTTTGGCTTAATAAATTAAGAGATTTGTTTATTATTGTTTTGTAGGGATATCCCTTGTGGATATCCAATATATGATTGTTTGTGGATACCCACAAGGGGTATCCCTACTTGTATATTTTAGGAGGAATATATCAAATGAAAAGAGTATTACTACTACTTTTAATTACCATTTTTGCCTTTGGTTGGGAAAAATTTTATCCAAGTTTTCATGCTAAAGTTATAAATGTGGCTAAAGATGATGTGCTTAATATTCGCTCTAAGCCAAATTATAAATCTAAAAAAGTTGGATATTTAGAGCCAGGTGAAGAGATGCAAATTGAGTATTGTTTAAAGGGTTCAAAAAGCACTTGGTGTAAAATTTATCCTGCAGTTAGTATAAACTTAGGAGGAAGCTTTAATAGTGAACCTGCCAGTGGGTTTGTAAATGCTAAGTTTTTAAAATTTATAAATAACGGCTATGTAAATATTAAAAACCGCAAAAGCGATTGCGACTATTTGGTAGAGTGTAAAAGTAAAAAATGCTTAATTTTAACATACATCGGTTTAGAGTGGGTAAAGCGCTCTTTAATTGGTGTTGAAAAGGGGCAAAAAGCTACATCTTTGCCAGAAGAAGAGGGTGGAGAGATGAGTGATGATGCTACATTTTGCTTTAATCACGCAAGAGATAAAGAGCTTTGGAAAAAAGTAGATGAGTATTACAAAAAAAACAAAAAAAGCACCCATAAAAACTCTAAAAAGGTAGCAAAAGAGGTTATAAATGCACTTAAAAACTTTAATCTAAAGCAATTTAAAAGATATATTCATCCAAAAAGAGGTATAACTCTAAGTTATTTCCCTGATTTTTATAGAGTAAAAAAGCACTTTAGTAAAATGGAGTTTAATAGATTTTATAACTCAAATAAAAGGCTATATTGGGGCGTTAGCGAGGGGAGGGGAGATAAAATATATATGAGTTTAAAAGAGTATATAAAAACCCTCTCAGTAGCAGCTAAAAAGGCTACTAAAATACAAAAGAGCAATCCTTATAACAAAGGTTTTAGCAAAAGAGCTAACTTAGTTGCATACGATTTTAGAGAGCCAAGCCCACATCATGGCTGGAAAGGAGTATATGTAGTTTTACAAAAATATCATAATAGATACTATCTTGTAGGATTAGTATATAATAGATGGGAGATATAGAGTAGAGCTACTATTTTTTAGCTCTGCTTCCTGCTAAAAGTAGGGTCCAATAGGCTTTTTTGTTTTTGTTATCAACAACTTTTGCTAATGCTACATCACTAAAATTTGGATCCATAATTACTTTACAATCATTTGGTATTTTAACCCAATAATTAATTAGCTCTTGTGGGTTTTTTAGAGAGTTTATATCACTTCTAATAACTAACTCTCCGCTACGGATTGTTTTATCATTAACTTTTTGATTAACTCTTTCATAAAAGTGGCTTCCTCTTTTTAAGCCTAAATTTTTTGCAGTAACATCTGTTTTAGTGCCAGAGCCATCATGGCTTAATTTTTTTGTAACTGCCATATCAACAGTATGCTCTTTAGCATAATTATAAAGTGTTTGATTCCAACGAAGTGGATTTACAGGCTCTGAGCAAATTTGTCTTTTAGCTCTAATTTCGTTTATAGCTTTTACAGTAGCTTGAGATATTGTTAATTTGTGGCTTGTAGGAGTGCTTTTAGTTGCAATTACTTGCGCTTTTTCAAACTTATCTCCAATATTTTGTGCAAATAGATTTGATAGTATAGATAGTGTAAAAATTAGATAGATAGCTCTCATCGAATTACCTTTAAAATTGAAATTTACATATTATACAATAATAATTATTTAATCTTTTCATATTTTATTGAGATAGTTTATAATATGTATCCATTTAATCTTATATTCTTAGCAATTTTAGATAAATAATTGTTAATTAAAATATTTTAAGTGTGTAGAAAAGTTATACTTTTTTAATATAAAATAATTATATAAATTTCATTTTTTAAATTTTATTTTGAATAAATGGTACAAAATGCATTTTATAGTCGGTTTGCTAAATAGAATAAATTTGATATAATATTCTATTTTATGGTATCATTCATATTATTGAACCATTTTTATGTCAATATGTAGTTTTAGGGGGATTATATATTATGAAAATTATAAAACATGCTTTTTTGTTGAGCTCTCTAGCTTTAATATTTACAGTTGCAAATGCTGAGCCTTCTAAAGATTATAAAGTAAAAATTACAGAAGATATGGCATATGTAGATGCTGATGTAATGGGAGAGCCTGTAAGAATTGATAGAATTCAAGATACAAAACATAGATTAAAAAACTCATATACAAAAACATCAAGACCATGTCCGCCATTTTGTGTTCAGCCATTTGAGCCTATTAAGGGTATTGAGACATATGGAGAACTTGAACTTTTAAACTTTTTAAAAAAAGAAGTTAGTAACAATACAGGAGTTTTAGTAGATGCAAGGCTGCCTAAATGGTATAAAGAAGGAACAATTCCAGGTGCAATAAATCTGCCTTTTTCTATTCTTAATCCTAAAACTTCAAAAGAGTATTTAGAAAAAGTACTACCAATTTTAGGGGCTGTAAAAAAAGGTAATAAGTGGGATTTTAGCAAAGCTCAAAAATTAGTAATTTTTGATAATGGTCCTTGGTGTCAGCAAGGAGTTAGGGCAATAGAGCATCTATTAGAGCTTGGTTACCCAAAAGATAAAATCAAATACTACCGTGGTGGTATGCAATATTGGCAAATACTTGGATTTAAAGTATTAAATTCAAAAGAGTAGGGTAGTTTATGAAAAAAATATTTTTTTTGCTCTTAACTATTCCTATGCTTATTTTTGCAATGAGTGATAAAGAGTTAGCACATGCAATAAATCTTGCCGGAAAGCAAAGAATGCTAACTCAAAAGATGAGTAAAGAGGCTCTGCTTATATTTATTGGAATAGATGTGCAAAAAAACGCTAAAGCTTTAAAAGATACATCTAAGCTCTTTGATAAAACTTTAAATGGCTTATTAAATGGAGATAAAGAGCTTGGTTTAGTAAAATCTAATAATAAAGAGATTGAGGCTAAACTAAAAGATGTTCAAAAGCTTTGGAAGCCATTTTCTAAAAAGATAGAAGATGTAGCCTCTTTTAAAAATTTAACAGATAAGACTTTTGAGTATATAGATAAAAATAATCTGCCACTACTAAAAACAATGAATGAAGCAGTTACTCTATATACAAAACTTGGTGATAGTAAAACAAGTAAATTAAAAATGGCAAATGATATAAATTTAGCAGGAAAACAAAGAATGCTAACACAAAAAATTGCTAAAGATTTGTTACTTTATCAAGCTAAAATTAATCCAAAAAGAGCATTAAAAAGTTTAAATGAGTCTGTTAAACTCTTTGATGAAACTTTAAATGGTTTATATAATGGAGATAAAAAGCTAAATTTAAGAGGTACAAAATTGCCAAAAATTGTTAAGCAACTCGATATTGTAAAACAAAATTGGCTAGAGGTTAAACCTTTAATTAAAAAAGCAATTAAAGAGAAAGGGAATCAAGACTTGACAAAAGAGGTTATTGCTAAGCTAGATGAAACAAAAGTTCAGATGAATAAGGCAGTAGAGTTATATACAAAATCTCTAAATCGCCAAAAGCAAATAATGGAGTTAAATGCTTTAATTAATGGCTTTATGAGTAAAAAAAATAATGCTAAACATCTAATAAATCTTGCAGGGAAACAAAGAATGCTAACTCAAAGAGTTGCAAAGTTAGCAATAGAGTGTAAATTAGGTGTCTTGCCAACAAGTTGTGATAATTTAGAAAAGTATGTAACTCTTTATGATAAAACACTAAATGGCTTTGTTAATGGAGATAAAGAGCTTAATATATCTCCTATTAAGTCCCAAAATGCTCTAAATCAGGTTCAAAAGATACAAACTCTTTGGGAACCATTTAAAAAAGCAGCATTAAACTTAAAAGATACTAAAGGTAAAGATAACAAAGCATTAGCTCTTATAATGAGTAAAAATGAAGAGCTATTAAAAGAGTCTAATAAATTAGTATCTATTTTAGAAGAAGAAAATGCTAAAAAAGTTAGCTATATAGAAAAGGCCCAATTAAAGATAGTAAATATTGCAGGTAGAGAGAGAATGCTAACACAAAAGATGACAAAAGAGTATTTAGAGTATCTAAAGCTTAAAAATAAAGGTGCAAAAGAGAAAATGCAAAAGTCAATTAGGCTTTTTGAAAGCTCTTTAAATGCTTTAATTAACGGTTCTAAAGATTTGGGCTTACCAAAAGTAACAAATCCAAATATTAAGGAGCAATTAATTAAAGTATCCAAATTATGGAAAAAAATTATGTCAATTTACAATAAAAATACAATTAATAATAAAGAATTGGTATTATTATTAAAGGTAAATCCTATTCTTCTAAAAGAGATGAATAAGGGTGTTAAAATTATAGAACAATCAACCGATTATTAAGGAGGGTATCATGGAAGATAGAAATAATTTAGATGATTTGATTGGAACTAGCGGACAGCCAATAGTTGTTCAAGATAGTGGTAGTGATAAGAAGTTCTTGTATATTATTATAGCACTTTTAATAGTACTATTTATAATTGCATTAGGTGTTATAGCCTTTATTGGTGGAAAGTATTTTAGTAGTTCAAATAATACAAATAGTGCTAAAGTAGCTCAGGTTCAAACTGCTACAAATACACAAAAGGCAATAGAACAAGAACAACAAAGTCTTAATCAAAATAAAGTAGCTCTAAAAGGAAATGAAGCTAAGACACAAGCTAATGATAACTCAAATGATATGAGTGAATTAGAGAAGCTTGTTGAAGAACAAGAGCAACCAAAAAATCAAGTAGCTTCAACTAAGGTTTCTAAAAATGAGCAAAAAACTATTGCAAAAGCCGCTAGTGCGGTTGCTGGTACTAAAGCTTTGTCTCAAGAAGAGTTAGCTAAAATAGCTCAGTTGGTTGCTCAAGAGTTGGCTAAAAAATCTAAAGCTAAAAGTGTAACAACTAAAAATACAGCAGTATCAAAAGAGGCTACAAATAAAGATGAAGAGTTAGTAGCATCTTTACAAAGTGCTCAAACAGATACACTAAAAAGTGAAAAAATTGATACAAAAGCACTTAAAGATACAAAGGTAAAGAGTAGCACTCCTACTAAAAAAGTTGATACATTTAACAAAGTTATTGTTAAAGAGAAAAAAGGTGGAGATGATGATATTGCTAAACTTTCAGCTGAGATTGATTCAATCTTACAAAGTGAAGAGGTAACTAAAACAGAAAAATCTCTTAAATATGGTAAAGAGCTAAAACAAGAGATAAAAAGCAGAGAAAGAGAAATGCGTTTTATTGTTGTAAAACCAGGAGATACTTTAAGCTCACTTGCACTTAAAGCTTATGGTAGATCATCTGCTTATACAAAGATATATAAAGCCAATCCGGATTTAATTAAAAATCCAAATAAAATATATGTTGGTATGAAAATTAGAGTTCCAGTAGATGAAGAGTACTTAAAACAACAAGGAAAGTAATATGAAAAAATTTGCAGTTGCTTTATTGGCACTAGCTGGAGTTCTTTACTCTAGCGAAAAGGTGTTAGTAAAAATTACAAAAGATACTCCCTATGTAACAATCAAAGATAATGGTGTAAATGTAAAAATAAGTAGAATCCAAGATACCGCAAATAGATTAACTGATGACTTTACAAGAACTTCAAGACTTTGCCCTCCTCACTGTATTCCTCCAATTAAATTAGATGGTGTTAAAACTATTGGAGAGTTAGAACTTATAGATTTTATTAAAAATAAAGTCTATAAAAAGAAAGGTATTTTGGTAGATGCAAGACTAAAAGGGGCTTATAGGCTTGAGACAATTCCAGGAGCTATAAATATTCCTTTTACTGTTGCTCAAGTAGATTCTAAAAAGATTACAGACTCTTTATTTAAAGCGCTTGGAGCAAAACCAAAAGCTGATGGAACATATGACTTTAGTAATGCTAAAGATTTAGCAGTATTTTGTTCTGGTCTTTGGTGTATTTCATCTGTAAAACTAATTAAAGGGTTGATTGCTAAAGGCTATCCTAAAGATAAAATTGTTTGGTATAGAGATGGACTTCAAGCATGGAAACTTTTAGGTTTAACCACAGTTGTTCATAAAGCAATAGAGGCAAAAAAGTAGATATTTAGTAGATAAATTCCATTTCTTCTTAATTTTTTGATATAATAAGTCATATCAAAAAATTAAAGGGGGATAGATGTGTAATAGTAGAATTAAAATTGCAGTCTGCGCACTTGTTTTACTAATAGCATTTTGCTGTTTTACCCACTCTTCTAAAACAGCAGTTACAGTTACAAGTTTGGCTAAAGATTCAAATGCTACCACAAAAGTTTCTGATTTAGATGGTGATGGTATTATTGATAGTAAAGATGATGATATCGATGGCGATGGTATATTAAATAAAGATGAAGAGGCTATTGGTAGTGATCCATTTAATAAAGATACAGATGGTGATGGCAAATTAGATGGCGAGGAATACAACAAAGATACAGATGGCGATAAAGTGCCTGATATTTTAGAATCTGCTATAAAAGATAGCGATAAAGATGGCGTTGTAGATGAACTAGATAGTGATGATAACTCTATTCATAACGATAGTGATGGCGATGGCTTTGATAATATTACAGAGGTTGGCAAAAAGACTAATCCTTTAGATCCAAACTCTAAACCAGCTCCAAAAGATACAGATAAAGATGGCAAATTAGATTCTGTTGAAAAGGGTAAAGATACAGATAAAGATGGTAAGAGCGATGTAGTAGAATCTGCTATTTTAGATGCCGATGGAGACGGGGTAGTAGATGAGCTAGATAGTGAAGATTCAAACCCTAATAACGATAGTGATGGAGATGGATTTAGCAATATTGTAGAGAAAAACGCCGGAAGCAATCCACTTGATGCAAAATCTATGCCAAATATCGATACCGATAAAGATGGCAAATTAGATAAAGATGAGATGGGCAAAGATAGCGATAATGATGGCAAGAGTGATGTAGTAGAGTCTGCAATTCTTGATAGTGATGGAGATGGCGTAGTAGATGAGCTAGATAGTGATGATAAAAATCAAAAAAATGATACAGATAATGATGGCTTTAGTAATATAGATGAGAAAAATGCAGGAACTAATCCATTAGATCCAAACTCTATAATAGAAAAAGATACCGATAAAGATGGTAAAATTGATAAGATAGAAAAGGGCAAAGATAGCGATAATGATGGCAAGAGTGATGTAGTAGAGTCTGCTAAGTTAGATGCCGATGGAGATGGCGTAGTAGATGAGCTAGATAGTGAAGATTCAAACCCTAATAACGATACTGATGGCGATGGAGTGAGTAATATAGATGAGAAAAATGCCAGAACTAATCCGCTAGACCCTAACTCTAAACCAGCTATTAGCAATGAAGAGACAAATGCAAATGCAAATGAAAATACAACTCCAGCTCCAGTAGCACAAAAAGCAGTAGATGAGATAGGAGAGATTTTAAAAGTTGAGCATATTAAGTTTGAGACAGATAGTTCAACAATTATGCCAGAAGGTATAAAGACAATTAAAAAGATTGCTAATATTTTAAAGAAATACCCAAATGTAAAAGTCGAAATTGGTGGGCATACAGATAGTGATGGAGATGCAGCTTATAACCTAAAACTATCTCAAGAGCGTGTAGATATGGTTAAAAAAGCTCTTGTAGAGTTTGGAGTAGATGCAAATAGATTAACTACAAAAGGTTATGGAGAGAGCAAACCATTAGTAAAAAATGATAGCCCAGAAAACAAAGCTAAAAATAGAAGAGTAGAATTTAAACTAATAGGAGAATAAGATGTTAGATTTATTATCACAAATACCACTATGTGCAGCCTTAGCAGGGCTAATAGGTTTATATATAGGATACCTTTTAGCACAAGATAGTTGCAACGATTTAGAGAGCTTAGAACACCATTAAATATCCAAGTAAATCTTGGATATTTTAGACTTCTTGCATAACCTTATAAAATTTATAATTTTTATTGTGCATCATCTTTTATAAAATATCCTCTTAACTTAGCTAAGAGAGTGTGAAAGAACTATAAATTTCGTGATTTTGGAACTTGGACTTCACTTTAAGTATTCCATAAAATGGAATATAAAATATACGATAGTTTTAGCTAAATACCATTGAATTAAGAGATTTTATGCTTCCAAAAAAGATCTCCACTTCCGTGGAGATGACGGCTTGGTGCAATGCCATTTCCTTAAGCTTTAAAATATAAAAGAATTTAGGAACTAAGACTTTAGTCTTAGCAAAAGTTTGAAATTTTTGTAATCTTTTTGGTAAGGTTAAAACCTTACTTCCTTATTTTTCCTCTTAAGGAAATGGCATTGCGACTTAGCGTCATTCCCCCCGAAGGTGGGAATCTACAGTTTTGGCTTAAGGAAATGGCATTTAGCTTTAGCCATCATTTCCAAAATATAAGTTCTTTCACAATCTCTAAAGCTAGGACTTTAACTATAT
>Ga0256843_1003490_pt1 | contig 10902 bp, 8 predicted proteins | sample AlvinellametaG_FD_191572 | JGI IMG/M metagenome (GOLD analysis project Ga0256843, IMG submission 191572) | Pompeii worm associated microbial communities from hydrothermal vent at the East Pacific Rise, Pacific Ocean - Alvinella | ecosystem: Host-associated > Annelida > Integument > Unclassified ... | reverse complement strand
CTCTCTTGCTACTTCTGCGAGCTCTTTTCCCTTATGTTTACCAAATCTAAATGTTTTTACTAAAATGGGTGTGTTTGTTAAGTCAACCATCTTCTCCACAGGGTTTTCACTTGGATATGCGAGTTGGACAGCCTCTTTGAGCCTAGATAAGAGGAGTTTTAAGACTAAAACATCACCGATTGCATCATGAGCTTTTACCACTATGCCGAGTGATGCAGCCTCTTTCTCCTCCTCTTTATAGAGTTCCATCTTATAACGAAAGTATTGAAGTCTATGTGCCTCTTCATCAGGAAGGATATGCTTAGCAACTCTTAATGTATCTATTACTCTCATTTTTGTGATAAAACCCTCTTTTTCCAGCATCTTTATATCAAAAGGAGCGTTATGAATGATGAGATAGTTTTCATCTGTATTGAGTTCAAGTAAGCGTTTATAGGCAGATGTCTCTACACAAGGAGGCTTTCCTTCAAGTAGTTCAGGAGTGATACCATGAACCTCCATTGCACCATAGCTTATAGGCACAGACGAGGAGTTAAACTCATTATGTACTTCAATGGGCTTTGTACCTAAAACTATGTAACCTAGCTGTATAACTCTGTCACTCTCCGCGGTACCTGTTGTCTCTGTATCTAGTATAATATACTTTGCCATTACTTTCTACTCTCATAATTAACTTTAAATTTTTTACTACTGTTTGCATCAACTGCAATATCAAAAACTATGATATTGCCTTTGGTAAAGCTGTACTCTCTTGTTGTCTCTATACGAGAGTCTCTATTTCTGTTAAAGGGTACTTGAAGTGTCACAATTTTGAGAGAGTCAGAATCATTTTTAATCTCATACTCTACATCTACATTGTAGTATATTTTATCATCATTTCGTGATAAAACTCTCTGCGTTACTTTCACGTCAAAGTTCTCACCTATTTTAAATCTTAGTGGAGTATTCTTTGGTGTATGGGTGATCTTCGCTTCCCCAAGAAGTATAGTCTGCTCTTCTAGTTTTGAGTAGGTTCGTATGATACCTTGAGGTAGAGGAATATCTAGTTTTTCAAGGTTGATATACTGCTCAACATTAAATTTTCTTTCACCTCTCACATAAAGAGGATGTGAAAGTTGTACAAAATACTCACGTCTAATATCAATCTTATCTTTTGAAATAAACTTGATTTGTGTTTTCTCATTGTTAGCTATATCTACTTTAAAAGGTATCTTATAAAAGTGATACCCCTCATGTGAAACCTCTTGTACATCAGGCATTACCGCAACAACATCCATCGCTACGGGTGCATGTTTATATCTTGGAGTAGCTCTTGAGACTCTATTGATATTTCCTGCTAAAAGTGATAACTCAGTGTTTTCAAATCTTTTTCCTGAGCGATTTTCAACTGTTATCCACCCTGTAAGGTTTGAACTATCTCCATCAATGTTTAAAATATAATCACTTTTAAAGCTAATGTTGTTGATAATATAATCAATTTTCATATCAGTTTTTGTATCTTCTCTTACTTGAACATTCCAAACAAGAGAGGGTTTTGTGATAAGTTCTTGGGGAATATCATCCACAATAATCTCAGAACTATTGACGGTTATGATTTTATATCCATCAGTTCTTACGATAGATTTGCTTCCATTCGTAGAGAGAAGTGTAGCTGAAATGATTTTAAACTCATTTCTATTTTTGAGCAGTCTTACTTCTACTTTTTTATTTATATAAGCATTGAGAAGTTTTGCTTGCGTTAGCTTGTCAAATCTATACTGTTGTGAAAGGAGAGATATAGAGTTCGGAAGTGTAACGTTGACTGAGTCTGTTTGAACAGTACTTGCTACTCCCTCGTAGATGATGCTTTTTTCATCTGTTTTTATATTGAGCTCTCGCTCTTCATGAACAAGCCCTATATTTGAGTTATAAACAAGCAGAGAGTTGTTTTTTACCTCATGTGAGAGTGATGATGCAAAGAGCGAACTTGTGAGTGCTAAAGATGAGAGTAGGGTAAATGTTGTTTTTTTCATTAGAGTATCCTCGAGAAATTTCCAAACTATGATACACTTTTAAAAAAAATAGAAGGCAACACTTGATAACCCATTCCCTCCTTTATCTTTTAACACTCGCATCAATAGCTGCATTATTCTATCTTTTAGAGAGTAAAACAGAGTTAAAAATTTTTAAATTTGTGCCTGCTGTTGTTTTTATATATGCTCTCTCTATGCTACTTGCATCACTGCATATTTTTGATGCAAATGAGGAGATAAAAACTATATATAAACAAACAAAATCAAATTTGCTTCCAGCAATGCTTTTTTTAATGCTACTTCAGATAGATTTTCGACACTTTTTACAACTTGGAAAATCACTTCTTATCTCTTACCTTTTGGCTGTTCTCTCTATCGCTTTTGCTTTTATAGCAGTAGCCTATCTTTTTGATTTTTCAAAAGAGACCTCTTCTGCTTTTGGTGCACTTGCTGGGAGTTGGATGGGAGGCACGGCAAATATGATAGCAGTAGGGAGTGCTTTAAATGTAGGAGAGGAAGCTTTTGCATATGCTTTAGTGGTTGATAGTGTGAACTATACGCTCTGGGTTATGTTACTTCTTTTTCTTGTTCCCTTTGCACATATCTTTAACAAGTTTACAAAGAGTGAGAGTATGATGGAGAGCTTTTCTGGGATAGGGTGTGCTTGTAGTATGGGAGCTAAAAGATATTGGCTCTTGATACTCCTCTCTCTTGGTGTCTCATTTTTGGCACAATATAGTGCAACACATTTTACTATCATCAATGGGACTACAACCGTCGTTATTATTGCCACACTTCTAGGAGTTCTTGGCTCCTTTACAAAACTTAAAGAGTTAAATGGCTCAAGTGAAGTGGCAAACTCTATGCTCTATCTTATCATCGCACTTATTGGTTCTCAGGCTATTATAGAGAGTGTTGGAGAAGTTCTTGAGTATGTACTTGCAGGATTCCTCATCTTAATGATTCATGCTACTATCATGATAATTGGAGCAAAACTCTTTAAATTAGATCTCTTTTCCATCTCTGTTGCATCACTAAGTAACATAGGAGGTGTCGCATCAGCACCTATTTTGGCTGCTGCATATAGTAAAAATCTTGTAAGTGTAGGTGTTTTAATGGCTATCATGGGATATATTATTGGTACTTTTGGTGGTATAGTTGTTGGAAATATTTTACTCTCTCTTAATTAAAGAGTCGATATAAAAAGTTTAATAATGCAAAATGATATAATTCGCTTATGATAAAAGATAAAGAATTAATACTATTTGACCTTGATGGCACGCTTATAGATAGTGCACCAGATTTAGCACGATCAATTAACTATATGCTTACTACTATAGGAAAAGAAAATTTTAGTGATGAAGAGATTGACTCTTGGGTAGGAAATGGAGCAAAGACTTTAGTCTCAAGAGCCTTAAGTGGAACTACTATTATAGATACAACTCTCGATGCAGATTTTGTTGATGATGCACTAAAGATATTTTTGGATTTTTATAAAGAGAATGTATGTGTGAAAACAGTAGCTTACCCGCATGTTGCATCAGTACTAGAGAAGTTAAAAGAGGATGGTTATAAAATGGCTATTGTGACAAATAAGCCTTTTGAATTTGTAGAGCCAATCCTCTCGACTTTAGGTTTAGAGAACTATTTTGAGCTCTCTATCGGTGGAGACTCTTTGGAAAAGAAAAAACCAGAGCCTGAACCACTTCTCTACTTATGTGAAAAACTTGGTGTGAGTGTTGATCGAACCCTTATGATTGGGGATTCTAAAAATGATATACTCGCTGCAACAGCAGCAGAGATAGAGAGTATCGGTGTTACTTATGGTTACAACTATGGTGAGGATATAGGAGCATATCATCCTAATATTGTTGTAGATAATTTTAAAGATATATTGAACTATATAGGTAAGTAAAGTATTATGAAGATAAGAGAAAAAGCAAAAATTGCTGTTATTGGTGGTGGTGTAGCTGGCTCTTCAGTTGCCTTGATATTAGGTGAACTGGGTTTAGATATAACACTCTTTGAGAAAAAAGAGACGCTTGTAGATGGTCCACCAATCTGTCATCTTCATGCGGGTGGAAATCTTTATAGAGAGATATCTGATGCACAATGTTTGCAGTTACTTAAAGAGTCTATAGAGTTTGTAAAACTTTACCCCTTTGCCGTAGATGTACGACCAACTGTCATAGCAGTTCCCAAGAGTGATAAGGGAGAGCCTTCGGATCTTTTTAGTCGTTTAGAGATACTTAAAAAAGAGTATGCATCACTTGTGAAAAGTGATACTACCAATAAAGTGTTGGGCGATCCAAGTGAGTATTATAGAGTTTATGATAAAGAGACTCTAAAAATATTACAAAAAAGTGATATAAAAAAAGAACCAAAAAGCTTTGATGCGTGGATGATTCCTGTTGCAAAGGGTATAGATTTTGAGCAGGTAAAATTTCCCCTTATAATGGTTCAAGAGTATGGACTTAACATCTTTAAGCTCGCATCAAGTGTAACACTCGCTTTATCGCATATAAGTAATGTCAATCTGCTTACGCAAACGAATGTATGTAATGTAACTCAAAAGGGTAACTCTTGGCTTTTAGAGTATGAGAAGAGAGGTAAGATGAAAGAGGACTCTTTTGATTACCTTATCAATGCCGCAGGATTTAGAAGTGGTAATATAGATGATATGCTTGGCTTTAAACGAGAGAGATTTGTTGAGTTTAAGGCAGCCTATGTGACAAAGTGGAAGAGTGAGGCTCTCTGGCCAGAAGTTATTTTTTATGGAGAGCGGGGAACACCACAGGGAATGGCACAGTTTACGCCCTATCCAGATGGTTACTTCCAACTTCATGGTATGACAGAGTCCATTACACTTTTTAAAGATGGTTTAGTAAAGAGCTCTTCTCTTAGTGCACAACCTAAGTTAGATAGTAAGTTTCTCACAAAAATAGAGAGAGGATGGAGTAAAACAAAAGTAGCCTCTAGAACACTTCAAGCCATAAAACATCTTGCCCAGTATATACCAGAGTTTTCAGATGCTAAGGTCGCTTCAAAACCTCTCTATGGAGCACAGCAAATTCCAGGTGATGATGCAACCCTTCGTGCAGCGGAGGTCTCTTTTGAGGGAAAAAGATATGCAAGGTGTGAGATAGTCAAGGCTTCATCTGTATTGGCAATGGCTGATGCTATAAGTAAGCAACTGATAGATTTAGGATATTTACAGAGCAGTTTCTATGCTCAAAGAGATTTTAAAAGTATGACTTTTTTAGATGATGCAAAGGTGAGTGCACTCTCTGAAGCGTTAGCAACTACAAGAGAGTATCCAAAATCTTTGGCAGATGTAAATAACAAGATAGTAAAATGAAAAAAATAGTTACAATAAAAACAGAAGTAAATTATATTGAGTTGAAGACTCCTTTTATTACTGCGTTACGAAGAGTTGAGAATATAGAGTTTGTTCGTGTTTTTGTAGAGTGTAGTGATGGAGCAGTTGGTATAGGTGAAGCACCTGCAACCTTTGTTATAACAGGTGAAGATATTCCTATTATCTTACACTCAATAGAAGATATGAAAGAGAAGCTTATTGGTTTAAGTTTAGATGATGCACTAATTACCCTGCATCAAGCGTGTATAGGTTCAAGTGCAAAAGCCTCTTTAGATATGGCGATACTTTCTTTAAAAGGTTTTTTTGAGTTACAAGAGTACGCTCCCATCAAAACAGATATTACCATTAGTTTAAATAGTATTTCAAAGATGTTATCTGATGCAAAAGAGGCTCTCCATAATGGTATGGATATACTCAAGGTGAAACTTGGAGCGGATATTTCACATGCTATTGAGATCACAAAGCTTTTGGCAAAAGAGTTACCTCAGGTAAAACTTCTCATCGACGCAAATCAGGCTTGGAGTCTTGAGGACTCTTTAGTCTATGTACGAGCAGTTGAAGATATAGAGATAGAACTGATAGAACAACCCGTAGTTGCAAAAGATTTAAAAGCATTAAAAACTATAAGCAAGGCTACAAAAACTCCTATACTAGCAGATGAAGCCGTATTTACACTGAGTGATGCTAAAAAAGTTGTAGAGTCTGCATCAGCAGATATGATAAATATAAAACTTATGAAGTGCGGTGGAGTCAGTAGAGCCATAGAGATTTTAGAGTATGCACGCAAAATGAATATAACTTGTATGTTGGGTTCCATGCTAGAGGGACCATACTCTATAAATGCGGCACTTTACCTTGCATTTAACTATAGAGATGTGATAAAGTATGTAGATTTAGATAGTCCTTTACTGTATAAAGATCTTCCTAAAGAGTTAGATTTTTGTTTTAAAGGGAATAAGATATCTTATTCCTTATCTTCTTGCAATATACTTTAACCAAAAAAATCCACTTAGTCCAGCAATGAAAGAAGCAAGTAAAATACCCATTTTCGCTTGAAAAATAAGTACATCATTTCCTAAGAATGCTAAATCCGCCACAAAGATACTCATAGTAAATCCAATACCACCTAATGCCGCAACACCAAAAAGTTGACTCATACTACTATCTTGTGGGAGTTTAGCGATACCAAGTTTAATAGCTAAAAAGGCAACTCCTGCGATACCAAGTATTTTCCCTGCAAGTAAACCAAATATGATTCCAAGAGCAACAGGTTCTAAAAGTGTAGAACCTATGGATGAAAAATCTATACTTATACCTGCATTTGCAAGAGCAAAAATTGGAATAATGATAAGACTTACAGGAAGGTGTAAGGTATGTTCTAGTCTTGCAGAAGGTGACATAACCGAATCAATAGTATCTTTTATATTAAATAAAATTGCTTTTTGATTTTCATGCATTGTATGATCTGTGGCAATGGGATAATTGTCATATTCGTCTAGTAAATTTCTTGTTGAATTTGTAAAAGATATAGGTGTAAGTTTTGGTCGTGAGGGGATTGTCATTGCTGCAATCACCCCTGCTATTGTCGCATGGACACCAGATTCTAGCATAAAGAACCATAGGAAGAGACCAACTATGAAGTAGGGTAAGATGGCATGAATACCAAGACGATTAAAGATAATCATAATGGCAAAAGAGACCCCAGCCAAACCAAGTGCTAAAAATTGAATCTGATCTGTATAGAAGATAGCTATCACTAAAACAGCACCTAAATCATCTACGATAGCAAGGGCTACTAAAAATGTTACAAGTGCAGGTGAAACACGTTTACCTAAAAGAACAAGAGCACTAATAGCAAAAGCAATATCTGTTGCCATAGGAATTCCCCATCCTGCTGCTCCATCTGTTCCTTGGTTAAAACTCAGGTAGATAAGAGCTGGAAGAAGCATTCCCCCTATGGCAGAGAGTATAGGTAATATAGCTACTTTTATGTTTGAGAGCTCACCTACTAAAACTTCTCTTTTTATCTCTAAACCAATCATAAAGAAAAAAATAGCCATGAGTCCATCATTTATCCAGTGATGCAGAGTATGTGAAAGTTTCCACTCTCCTACATTAAACTCTATATAAGTATGAAAAAAGTGATTATAAAATTCGTAAAGTGGTGAGTTTGCTATCACTAATGCTAAAACAGTCATGAGTGCTAAGACTAAACCGGTAGTTGTTTGAGAGTGTAAAAAGTGTTCAAATGGTGTAGCTATTCTTTTAAAAGCTTTCTCCCATGGTGCATAGAGTTTCATTTTATAATCCTTAAAATAATTCTCTTAGATTATAACTAAATAGATTAAATCTAAATAGGTGTATAATCTGTTTATGAATTTAAAAGATATAGATAAAATTTTACTTTTTGGTAAATCAAGAGCATTCTCAAGTGAAGAGTTTAGTTCTCAAATGAAATATCATAAGATAGAAGTGGTAAAAGAGTACAGTGAAGATGTTTCGCTTTTAGTGGATGGTCGCATGATGACACCCTTTGAGCAAAACTTGAGTGATGAACTCTATGAAACACAAAATGTAGAGTCGATTTCCATTGATGTGTTAGAGAGAGAACTTGCAAAGTTTATAGATGATAACACACTTCTAATGAGTCTGAAACTCTCCCATGATAAAGAGCGTTTAAAAAGTTTTATACAAAACAGTTGCATTAGTGATGCACTCTTTTTTAAGCTTATAAAGATGTACTCATGGAGTCATGAAGATTTTTTTGAAAATGATGACAACCGAGATGTAAGTGCAGCTTTTATATCACGTTTTTATGAAAACATAGAGAGAAATCATAATGTTCAGTATGCAACTACTGGCTTTATGCATCTTGTCTCTCAAGCCAAAAGTAGTACACTTTTAGAGGCTATACTACTTCTTGAACCGATGCAGTACCATCCAAAGATAAAAAGAGCTATTGCTATGAGTCCTTTTAGTGATGTAACTTTACAAAAGAGACTTTTTAAACTAGGTGATGCAGAGATAAAAGAGGCCCTTTGTCTCAACAAAAAACTCTCTTTAGAGTTAGTAGATGTACTTATAGAAGAGGAAAAATATGCCTTACTTATCGCAAGAAACAGAGAACTTGATGATGAACTCTTTGAGAGACTTAAAAAGTATGCTTTTGGAGTGGCTCAAAATGAAACACTGACTCTCGTGATGCAAGAGAAATTATTGGCACTAAAAGAGAGTGAAGTAAACTTGGCAATGGCACTCAACAGTGCCGTAAATGTAGAGATTTTAAAAAGACTTCTTGAAGATGCAGATGATGCACAAAAAGAGCATATCTATACAAATAGTGCTATGCCTGTTGCATTTTTAGAAGAGGCATACTCTCAAGGAAAGTTCTTTGCATCTCTTGCTAAAAATGAGTCAACTCCGATAGAGATTCTTTATCAACTGCAACTCGATAGTAGATATGAGAGAGCAGTGAAAACAAATGCTGGATTTGGAAAACATATTCAGAGTGAAAATATAGGGTGGTTAGTGTGAAAGCAAATGATGTAAGTAAAAGTTTAGAGGCTTTAGTTGATCAGAAAATTCCTTCGTTTCTTTGGGGTGCACCTGGGATTGGTAAATCTTCTATTGTAAAGGCAATTGCAAAAGCCAAAGGTATCGGTTTTATAGATTTAAGATTGGCTTTGATGGATCCTACTGACTTAAAGGGGATACCCTTCTATGATAAAGAATCGCACTCTGCACTTTGGGCTCCTCCTGCATTTTTACCTCGTGAGGGTGAGGGGATTCTGTTCTTAGATGAGCTTAACTCAGCAGCACCAAGTGTACAATCTTCTGCGTATCAGCTTATACTTGACAGAAAAGTAGGTGAGTATGAACTTCCAGATGGATGGGCAATAGTTGCTGCTGGAAACAGAGAGGGAGATAGAGGTGTGACCTATCGTATGCCTGCCCCATTAGCAAATAGATTTGTACATTTAGAGTTAGAAGTAGATGTAAATGACTGGAGAGAGTGGGCATATAAGAGTGCTTTGGATGAGCGAGTTATAGCCTATATATCTTACAAGAGTGAACATCTGTTCACATTTGAAGCGAAGAGTGATGTAAAGAGCTTTGCAACGCCAAGAAGTTGGGAGTATGTAGCAAATATTTTACAATCTTCAATGCCTCAAAATCTTCTTCTTGAATCGATAAGTGGTACGGTTGGAAAAGAGGTAAGTGTAAGCTTTTTAAACTTTATAAAGGTGATGCATCGTCTTCCTGATATTGAAAGGATTTTAGAGAAGAGTGAGGGGAAGCAGAGTGATGAGGTAGATGTACTCTATGCTTTGAGTGCTGGTTTAGTAAGTGCATATCTTCGAGACTCAAATGATAGACGTTTAGACAATCTCTTAAGATATACTTTAGAGATGAAGGGTGAATTTGCCGTTATGATTGTGCAAGACCTGCAAAGAAATGGAGTAGATATGCAACACTCTGAGAGCTTTAAAAAATGGGTGGAGCAGTTTGCTTACTTACTAGCATAATCTCATGGATATAGAACAGAAAATATCTCAAGCCAAAGCAAAACTCTTAGTCGAGTACCCTTACTTTGGTACACTTGCATCAAAGATAGAGCTAGTTATAAATGATAATATCGAGGCCTTTAAGAGTGATGGCAGGATTTTAGAGTATAACAGTGATTATATGCAAACGCTCAATTTAGAAGAGATGGAGTTTCTTTTTGCAAATGGTGCCATGCATGCTACACTCGCTCATGATATGCGAAAAAAGAGTCGAAGTGGTTGGCTTTGGCAGATGGCAACAGATATGGCCATCAATGATATGCTCGTTGAAAATGGAATGCAACTCCCTTATGGGGCACAGTATAGAAAACGTTTTAGAGGAATGTACGCAGAAGAGATTTATGCTGAGCTAAAGGCTGATATACTGAGAGATGATGAAGATTTAGAGTATGAGGCTGATGAGAGTGATGACGTAGAAAAAAAAGAGAACGAGAGCCAAGAGAAGCAAGCACCTCAAACGAAAGAGGAGTTAGCAGAGGAGATACTGCAAGAACAACTCTTTGCGGAGGAGGCTCTATCTCTTTTAGAGCGAGAGTTTAAAAAAGGGGAGGTTCCCCAAACCATAGAGAGGTTCTTTCAGCTAGATTTTTTGAGTCAGATTGATTGGAGAGATGAGCTAAGAGTAGCGATAGATAGATACTTTAGAGATGATTATACCCTTCTTCCTCCTAGTAAAAAACTACTTTATACCGGTATATATTTACCTTCGAATATAAGCCAAACTTTTCGTTTAGTTATTGCTGTTGATAGCTCTGGTTCGGTAGATGAAGAGTTACTCAACCAGTTTTTGAGTGAAGTCAATTTTATTATGAATCTGATTCAAAACTATCAGATAGAACTATTAGTAGCTGATGATAAAATTCATACTCATAAGACTTTTTTAAGTGGTGAGAGTTTGGAGTGTGAGTTAAAAGGTGGGGGCGGAACGGATTTTCGTCCTGTATTT
>Ga0256843_1003489_pt1 | contig 10903 bp, 11 predicted proteins | sample AlvinellametaG_FD_191572 | JGI IMG/M metagenome (GOLD analysis project Ga0256843, IMG submission 191572) | Pompeii worm associated microbial communities from hydrothermal vent at the East Pacific Rise, Pacific Ocean - Alvinella | ecosystem: Host-associated > Annelida > Integument > Unclassified ... | reverse complement strand
TTTCCTTTGGAGTTTTTTTGGGAAAGGCTTCCTCTTTTTGAGGTAAATGCAAAGGGATCTACCCCTTTTTTCCCTATTCCCACCCCATTTTTCCGATGGGAAGAGGCTACTTTTTTCCCTTTATTCCCTTTTTTATTCAATTTTTTTACAATTTTTCTGGTCTCTTTTACCTTTGTTTTCTTTTTGGAAATGTTTTTTGGAGGGGAGGAGTCTCTTTTACTACCTTTGGTGAGGTGGGCAATTTTAGACTTTTCCCCTTTTTGGACTTTTTTTACCACTTTTTGAGAAGATGGGGTTGAAGAGAGATTTTTGATTTGGGGAGAAAACAATTTTTTTTTGCCCTTGGAAAGGGAAACGGTTTTTAACTGAGAATTACCCCCAGTCGGTTTTTTTTTACCCAAAAAATGGGAAATAGGGGGAAGACTGGCACCTATTTTTGGGGTAGGGGAGGCGTTACTCCCAGAGTTTTTTTTTTGATGGGGAGGAGAAGAGAATTTAATTATCAATTTCTTTCCCCCATTTATCAAAGAGTAGGTGAGTTGAAAAGGGGATTTTCCTTCAATTACCAGTCGGAGAGTATTTTTTTGGAATTGGGCTATTTTGACCCTTTTCCCATTGGAGAGGGTTTTAAAATGGGGTCTTGCTATTATTCCCCCTTTAACATCAAAGACCTCTTTATATTTTTGCCCCTTAATAGTAAAGTGATTCACTTTAACCGGGCGGGGAAAAGTTAATTCAACCCCCTCTTGGGAAATATAGACTCCCGCAAACTTTCCATTCCCTCCATAGGATTTGATGGGAGAGACCCTTGTAGAAGGGGCTTTTTTCCAGTTTTGTGCCGGTAAAGGAGAAGTTATTTGTTTGGACTTTACCACTTTTGGGGGTTGGGGGGAGACCCTTTTTTGGGAGCCCCTTTGAGATAGACTCCCTTTGGGAGAAGAAGAGGTTACTTTCCCAGATTTGGGAGAAGGTGCCTCTTGGATTTTGGGGGGGGTAGCTACCACTTCTCCCCCCAACATTCCGGGAATTACAATCTTTTTCCCATTTTTAAACTTTACCACCTTATCTATCGGGTATCTGGTTTCTGTAATAATTTGGGGATTTACAGGGGAAGAGTGCAGTTTTTCCTCCCCTTTCACAATTGGAGCCTTTCCCCTGCTTTTTCCCTTCCCTTCTTCCATCTGTTTCTGGAGACGGGCTAACTCTTTTCGATAATAGGAAACATCGATTTTGAGGAAATCTCCGCAAATAAGGATATCCTTCAGAATGCCTATTTGTCTTCTAATATCCCCCTTCTCCCGATACTCCATCAACATCTTTTGGTCTTGGATTAAACTCCGATAGGCACTATCCCGATTGGTTACATCGCACCCCCATCCCAACTGGAAAAGGGAGAGGGAAAGGAGTAAAAACTTCAATTTTCCCATTTTTCCCTTGGAACTCATCATTTCACCAACTCCTCCATTAACTCTTTTACTGATAATAATCTATCCGCCCGATAGGTATAGGCTCCTCCAAAAAAGAGTCCAGTATCCAGTTTGCCGTAATAGGCATCTGCCAATCTATCGGCAATGCAATATCCCACTTTCCGGGCTTCTTCCCCCCGGTTGCAGGGTTGAACACAATTGGAGATGCATTTTATAATATCTTTTTTTCCCTCTTCTATTCTTTTGAGAAGGTCGGTTTTTATTCCCCGGGCAGGATATCCAACTGGGGATTTTATCAAGACTATATCTTCTTTTTTGGCATTGAGTAAAACTTGTTTGAAATGGTCACTGGCATCACACTCATAGGTTAAAGCAAACCGGGTTCCCATTTGAACCCCATCTGCCCCCAACTCCATCAATCGGAGAATATCTTCTCTACTCCAGACTCCCCCGGCTCCTATCACAGGAATTGAAGGGTCCCACCGGTCTACCTCTTCCCGGATTGAGGGAATTAAATTCTCCAGTTGATTCTCTTCCTTAAAACACTCTTCATATTTAAAACCTTGATGTCCTCCACTTAAAGGACCTTCCACTATTACCGCATCTGGAAGGCGTTTATACCGCTTTTCCCATCGCCGGGCTATTACCCGGAAAGCCCGGGCAGTGGAGACAATCGGCACCAGAGCCACATCTGGAAAATCTTTGGTAAACTGGGGCATATCGGTGGGAAGTCCCGCTCCGGTAATAATAATATTGGCACCGGCTTCACAGGCGTCCCTTACTACTCTACCATAATCATTGATGGCATATAAAATATTACACCCCAATGGGGCATCTCCGCAAATTTTCCGAGCATTTTCAAAAATTTTAAAAAGAGCTTCCCGATTGTAAAACTCCTTTTCCAAAAGGGGACGCCCCTCCACCATTCTCCGGACATACTTTCCTTTTTCATAATACCCGGTTCCCACAGAGCTTATAACCCCCAATCCCCCCTCTTTACTTACACTCCCTGCCAACCGGTCCCAACTGATTCCCAACCCCATTCCCCCTTGAATAATGGGATATTTAATTTTCCATTTCCCAATTTTTAAAGGTTTCATTGCCATTTTTCCAACCTTCTTTTTCCAGAATTCCCCCCTTCTTATAGGGAGTGCCATTTTACCACTTCCCCCTACTATTTTACTGAACTTTCTTTTCCATCTTTCCCAAAACCTCCTTTTTGTTATAAAATATCCAAATAAAAAAGGAGGCATATGTCTATCTTGGAAAAAAAATTATTACTAATACTTTTTTCTATCTCTCTTTGTGGAGAAACTTTTTCACAAATTGCCTATCGAATTACAAATTCTCTTAAATATAAACTTCAAAAAAAAGAAATAAGACTCTTTCAATACCGATTAAAAGAAGTAGAAAGTAAAAAGTGGGGAAAAATAGAAAGTGAATATAGAATCCTTTATCGCTTTCAAACCCCGATTTTAAAATTTGAAACCCAAGCACCTGTAGGAGTAACCAATGGACAAATTATTTACGCCCCAATAGAGACTCCATTCCCTCTGGGGAAAAAAAAACTTTTTATAGGCATTTTACGTTATTCTTACCCTCTCTTTACTGGTTTTGCCCTCTCTAAATCGATTAAAAAAGCCCAATTAGAAGTTATTAGGGAGCAATTAAAATTGGAAAATTTGAAAAGGGAATTACTTTTAAAAGCAGGGGAACTTTATTCTTCCATTTATCAAATAAAGGCGGAAATTTGGGCATTGGAAAAAGCTCGGGAGGCATTGGTGATTGCCCGAAATCAAGCCCAAAGCCTTTCCCAAGAAGGTCTTATTGACCAAGCTACTCTCGATGGAATTACTGCTCAGTATTATCAAACTGTAGCTTCCATAAAAGCCAAAAAGGCTAAAAAAAGAGCTCTTTTAAATCTTTTAAGTTATCTTCTTAATCAAAAAATTACTGATATCGAGGGAATAAGAATTCTTAAGCCACAATTTCACCCTAATTTTCAAAGTCGACCAGACATTAAGGTCTTAAAAAAGGAACTTCAAGTCGCTGATACCAAAATAGAATTAGTAAAAGCCCGTTACTACCCCCAAATTGGAGTAGAAGTAGGATTTAAATTGGAAGGAGAGAACTTATGGCTCTCCAAAAATAGTTATCGAAATTTAGACCAATCTTATTGGGCAGTGGTAATCAAATATCCTATATGGGAAGGAGGAAATCGAAAAGCCCAATTGGAAGAAGCAAAAATTGAAAAGCTAGCAAATCTTCTCTTTTATAAGAATTATTTAAAAAAAGTAGAAACAAATTACAAAAATAATAAAGCTCAATTGGACGCTCTTTATTATCAATTGAAGGCAGTAAAAGCAGAAATTAAAGCTAGAAAAAGTTATTATAAAATGATTTCTGGAAAATTTAAAGAAGGATTAGCTGATAGTAGTGCCTTCACCCGAGCAGTTGCCCAATTAACAGAAGCTAGGGCTCAAAAAGAGGCATTAAGAGCTCAAATTTTCTTTCTCATTCTTAAGTTGAAACTGGATGGAGGGGAGAAAATAGTTTTTAAGCATTAATTTTTTAAAGTATTAGTCCCCTCTTCCACCTCTTTGACTACCAGTTTTGCCTCTTCTATCATCTTTTGGGCTTCTTGGAGAAGTTTGACCCCTTCCCGGTAACACTCAGTTGCCCGTTGGAGGGTAATTTGGGGGTCATTGAGTTCCCTCAAAAGCTCTTTTGCCCGTTGGATTTTGGTTTCAAAACTTTCCATTTTTTGACTCCTTTTCCGGTAAAGTTTATTTTCGAAGGGGAGTTTTAGGTTTCCTTTTCCGAAAAACCTATTTTATTTTTTATTTGGATTGTATTTAAAAATCTCTCCCGAAGGGAGAAAAGAGGTAAGAAATTTGTCTTTTTTGACCCTATTTTTTTCATTTTTCTCCCACTTTCTCCCAAACTCTCCCCAACTTGCCAGAGTGTGTAATTTCCGGGGCTCTGCCCCCGTTCATTTCTCCCTTTCAATCTATTTTCTTTCTATTTTCTTTCTTCCTACTCTCTTTCCTTTCTCCCTTTCTTTTCCAATATTTTTCCCCTTTTCCCTCTTCCACTTCCCTTTTTCTCTTCCCTCCGCCTCCAGTGGTGCCGAACACTCTTTAACCACTTTTTTTCAAATCTGCCCTGCCAAAATATCGGCGACAATATTCCCAAACTTTTCCACTTCCACCAAAAAACTATCGTGTCCATAATCGGAATCGATTTTAAAATGTTTTACCGGTTTTTCCAATCTTTTCAACCACTCTTCAATCTCCTCCATCTCCTCGGGGAAAAATAAGGTATCTCCGGTAAAGGAGATCAGATAGATTGGGTCTTCAATCTGCCGAAATGCCTCCTCCACCGATGAAAAGCCCCGGGCAATATCAAAAAGGGAGATGGCTTTGAGGAGATAGATATAACTTAAAGGGTCGAACCATTTGGGGAAATTGTAGCCGTTGTATTCAAGGTAATTCTCCACTTGAAAACGCCCAAAAAGTTCAAAATGTCCGTCGGTTTTTACATAACTCCGCCCAAATTTTTTATCGAAGGTGGTGGGAGAGAGGTAATTGAGATACCCAATCATTCTGGCGGTGGCAAGTCCCGGGAGTCCATTCCGTTTTATCTCCTCCCGGTCGTAATATCCATTTTTAAATCTCTGGTCTGCCCTAATTGCCTCTATCATCGTTTTATTTATTGCAATTACAAAAGGACGGGTTTGGTAGGTGGTTGCCATTGGGATCACCTTTTCCACAAACCCGGGAAAATCGACGGCAAAGCGGAGGGCTTGCATTCCCCCCATACTCCCCCCGATAACCGCCCGGATTGAGCGGAGATTGAAGTGTCTCTCCAAAAAGATTTTTTGGGCTCTGACCATATCCCGGATAGTAATTACCGGAAATTTGAGCCGATACTCCTCATCACTGCCGGGGTAGATTGGAGAAGTGGGGGAGGTGGAGCCGAAACAACTTCCAATTACATTGGTGGCAATTACAAAATATTTCCGGGTGTCAATCGGTTTCCCTTCCCCTATCATTTTATCCCACCACCCCGGTTTCCGGTCTCCGGGATAGAGTCCGGCGGCGTGGTGGGAGCCGGTTAAAGCGTGGGTAACCAAAACCACATTGGATTTGTCCCGGTTGAGGGTGCCGTAGGTCTCATATGCAATTTGCCACGGTTCCAGAATCCTCCCACTCTCCAAATATAGGGGGGTTTGGAAACGGGCGATGCCTGTTTCCATTTTCAAAGGCAATCCCTTTTTCGTGCAATTTTACCATTTCATTTCCCTTTACTTTTTCCCCTTTATGGTAAAATAGCGGAAAAATTGAAAGGAGACCAGCAATGGCCGAAATTTTTGAAGAAGTTAAAAAAATTATAAAAGAGCAACTGAACATCAGCGAAGAGGAGATTAAACCTGAATCCAAATTTGTGGAAGATTTGGGAGCCGATAGCCTCGATATTGTGGAGTTGATGATGTCTTTGGAAGAGAAGTTCCAAATCGAAATTCCCGATAGTGAAGCGGAAAAGATGCAAACCGTGCAAGATGTTGTAAACTACATTAAGGAGCATCTGAAGTAGGTGTAAAACTCTATTTTGGGGAGTTGGGGCAAGGGGAAGGGTAAAAAAGAGGGAGTTTTAAAAAAGGGGGTAAACTCCAAATCTATAAATTTCCCAAAGAGTTTAGAAATTTATTCCCTCTATTCAAATTATTTTAAGATAAGAAGAGATTTTTCTCCTCCGACAGAGAGTTGATAGTCGGAAAATTGGGAAAGGGGAAAGAGAAACCCGTATTCAAAAGGAGAGAGTTTGAGAATAGTGGTAACTGGTATAGGAATGATAAACGCCGTTGGTCTCAATAGGGAAGAGGCGTTTAATAATATTATCGAAGGAAAAACCGGAATAGGGAGAATCACCCACTTTGACCCAACCAATTTTGCCTCCCAAGTGGCGGGGGAGGTGAAAGGATTTGACCCTAAAAAAGTGATGGACCCCCGGGACGCCCGGAAAGCCGACCGGTTTATCCAATTGGGGATTGGAGCCGGAAAAGAGGCGTTTGAAGACTCCGGACTCACCTCCGACGACTACAATCCGGAGCGGTTTGGGGTTGTAGCCGCCTCCGGAATTGGAGGACTCTCCACAATCCAACAAGCCTCTATTATCTGCTCTACCCGGGGACCCCGGCGAATTTCACCCTTTTTTATCCCCGCTTGTCTGGTAAATATGTTGGGGGGCTTTGCCTCAATCCGATGGAACCTGAAGGGACCCAACCTCTCCGATGTAACCGCCTGTGCGGCGGGCACCCACGCCCTAATCACCGCCTATAAGACTATTAAAATGGGTATGGCGGATAAAATGATGGTAATTGCCGGGGAGGCAGCTATTTGCGAAATTGGAGTTGGGGGATTTTCCGCAATGAAAGCCCTCTCCACCCGGAACGATGAGCCGGAAAAAGCCTCCCGCCCCTTTGACCGGGATAGAGATGGATTTGTTATCGGAGAAGGAGGAGCCTGTTTGATTGTGGAAAAATATGAAGATGCCGTCGCCCGGGGAGCTAAAATTTATGGGGAAATTGTGGGAGTAGGGGAGAGTGGAGACGCCCACCACATTACCACCCCCGCCCCTGAAGGGGAAGGAGCCTATAGGGCAATGAAAATGGCTCTGGAAATGGCAGGGCGTCCCAAAATCGACTATATCAACGCCCACGGAACCTCCACCAAATATAATGACCTTTACGAAACAATGGCAATTAAAAAAGTTTTTGGAGGTAAAGAGAACTGCCCTCCAGTTAGCTCTACCAAAGGGGCGACCGGACACTGCTTGGGAGCAGCGGGGGCAATTGAAGCGGTTATCTCTTTGATGGCAATGGAAAGGGGTATAATTCCCCCAACCATCAACTATGAAAACCCCGACCCCGACTGCGATTTGGATTATGTGCCCAATCACGCCCGGGAAGCAGACCTCAACTATGTAATGAGCAACTCTTTCGGTTTCGGGGGCACCAACGGGGTTGTAATCTTTAAAAAGGTTTAACCAATGGCAATCCTCCCCTTTGAAAAACGGATTGAGGAGCTCAAAGAGCAGATTGAAGTAGCAAAACTGAAAAACGACCAACCGGCAGTTGAAACCCTCCAGAAAGAGTTGAAAAAGGAGATAGAAAAGACCTTCTCCTCCTTAACCCCCTACCAAAAACTCCAACTTGCCCGCCACCCAGACCGACCCCACTCTCTGGATATTATCAATCTTATAATGGAAGAGAAGTATGAACTCCACGGCGACCGCCACTTTGCCGATGATAAAGCTATCGTCGCCTTTATCGGTCGAATCGGAGGAAAAGAGGCGGTAGTTATCGGAGAGGAGCGGGGAAGGGATACCAAAGATAAAATTAAACGGAATTTTGGAATGCCCCACCCGGAAGGGTATCGGAAAGCCCTCCGAATTGCCAAAATGGCAGAAAAATTTAAACTACCTGTCCTCTTTTTAATCGATACCGCCGGAGCCTTCCCCGGTATCGGAGCGGAAGAGAGGGGACAAAGCGAAGCTATCGCCCGGAACCTCTTTGAACTCTCCCGCCTTAAAGTTCCCACAATTGCCGTGGTTATTGGAGAAGGGGGGAGCGGAGGAGCTTTGGCATTGGGGGTAGTAGACCGGTTCGCTATGCTCAAATACTCCGTATTTAGCGTAATCTCCCCCGAAGGGTGTGCCGCCATTTTGTGGGGGGATAATAAAAAGGTCGAAAGTGCCACAAAAGCCCTGAAAATTTCCGCCGAAGAATTGAAAAAATTGGGACTTATCGACGATATTATCGACGAACCCAAAGAGGGAGCCCACCGGGATTATCAAACCACCGCCCAAAACATTAAAAACTACTTCCTCCAAAAACTGGACGAACTCTCCGCTTTACCACTGGAACAACTCCTCCAACAACGCTTTGAAAAATACCTCAACTATGGAGAGTTTAAGGGAAAATAATTTCTTTTCTTTCTGCTTTTTCTTTCTTTTCTCCTCAAAAAATAAAAAGACTTTTATCAACAAAAAGAAAAATTTATTTCTATTACACACTTTTCCAATTTTACCCCTTTTCCCTATTCTATCTATTTTCAAAACCTGTTTTTCACTGAAGAAAGTTAAAAAAAGATTGAATTATAATTTCTGAAATAAAAATTACCCATTTAAAAAATCTCAATAAAAGGAAACTTTCTATAGTTCAATTATTAAAGCAAAAATTAAGATGTGGAAAATTAACCAATTGAAATTGGATGAGACTTTAAAATGTCCGATAACTTTTATTTTTTCAACCGAGCCCTCAAGGGAAGAGTGTTTTCCTAATTTTCTCTAAACTTTTCCTTTAAACCATTACAATCTCTCTAAATTCAAATAAAAGATGGAAAATTTCTATCTCTTTTGAGTTCAATCCCTCGGAAAATTCCCGGGTGCCTCCTTGAAGGTTTTAAAAAAGTCTAAAACTCTTTTCTCTCAACCAAGTAGAAATTTTTATTGGACGAAAGGGAGAAAAAAGAGAAGAGTTTGGTTGGAAAAGTTGAATTAGAAGAAAGTAGAAATTTTTCAATTTTTTTCAGTTTCTATTAAAACAACTCTTCCCTTATTTAATTCTCCCTCCACGGAAAAGGAGATTTTAGTTCCCACGGAAAAGTAGTAGTTGGCTTCTTCGATGGAGGGGGGATTTTTGGTAAAGTTCACCTTATCTAACCCAATTTCAACCTCCCCTTCAAACTCTTTTCCGGGTTGGTAGGGAAGATAATAAAAAGCTGAAGTTAATGCTCCATTTTCTCCGGAGATGGAGATTTTTACCTCTTCCCCATTTTTCAGTTGCCACTCTTTCAAAATGGTGTCATTGTTGGTTATTTCCTCCCTTTTAACCAACTTTACCAACCCGACCCCATACCGACTATCTCCCCCCAAATGGAGTTCAAGCCCCTCCTTAACAAAATTACTCTCCTCCTCTCCCAGATAAATTACCCCTTTCCAGTAGAGGGAGGTGGTGGGGGTGTTTTCAACGGAGGGGAGACGATTTTTAGCCTTGGGTAAAATGTAATCCATTTGGTGGAAACTCTCATCTTTTGCCCTTCTACTCCCCGGTTCAATCGCAGTTTGGAGAAGGGTATCCACAAACCCATACCGAAATTCCGATTCAGAAAGGAATTTTCCGTTGGTGCCGGGGAAAAGATACCCAAACTCCCCTTCTTTATAAGTGGGGGTAAGGAACTCCCCATCTTCGGAGAAAGCGGGGAAAAAGTTGGAGATTTTTTCAAATTTTTTCTGAATCTGTTGGAGTTTCTCTTTTCTCTCCTCTTCACTCGCCCCCTCTCCTACACCTCCCCCTTTTTCAATCAAATATTTATTTACCAACGCCCCCCAAATTGTCTGCCCCGGAATAAAAATCGCAGTCTCATTTACAACCCCCCATTTCCCGGCTCCAATGTGGAGGGGTTGTAGCTGTTGAAAGGTGAGCTGATACCATCTACCCATTGCCATCTCCTCCACTCTCTCCCATCGCCTTGGCGTGATACCGGGCATAGGTCAAAAGCTTCTCCAAAAGGGTTTTGGTGAAGAGGAGTTGGGGGAGGTCTTGACTGCTCAACTCTTTAAAGTAACTTTCCCAATTTACTCTTTCTCCTTCTTCTATCGGAGAAATTTTTTCCAATATTTCCTTCATCTTGTTCATTAAGTCATTTTCTCTTATTTTTTTCTCACTCTTTGCAAACAACCACATTGCGTAAACCCCGTGGTGGGACAAAACTCCCAATAATTTGTTAATCAGATTTTCGTCCAAAATCCCTTCATTTACCAACTCAAAAGAGACTTTTGCAATTACCCCTTCCAAATTTTGGCTCTCTCCCGGCATTTTTTCTCCTTTTAAAACCTAAATCTTTTTAATTTTTTCCTCTTACCTTCCAACTTTCAAATCTCCACCCCCCTCAACCCCTCCTGTTCAATCTCCCTTGAAAAATCCCGATGGATTACAATATCCACCGGTTTCAGCAATTTTTCCTCCAAAATCCATTTCAACTTTCCCCGGTGCGTCCTTATATTTTCCACCGGCTCCAGTGGCACTATAAAAAGGTCAATATCCCCTCCCCGTCGACTGGAGTCCAACTGACTCCCAAAAAGATAAATTTTCGCCCTCCCCAACTCCTTTTCAACCTCTCTCCGGATTATTTCCCTCTCTCTGGCAGTCAATCTCATTGAAAAGCTTTTTCAGTCGATAGGTAACCTGTTCCAAATAATCGACATTTTTATAGATAAAATTGACCGCCTCTGTCAACTCCCCACTATTTTCCGGATAGTAGTGGGCAATCTGGTTCCGGGCGTCCCTCAATTCTGCCCATTTACTTACTTCCAAAATCCCACTCCGCTCCAACTCCGCCAAAATTTCCACAAAAGGACGCTCCACCGAAAAACCCCCGTAAGCTAACACATTCCGGAAAAGTTTTCTTCCC
>Ga0256843_1003488_pt1 | contig 10906 bp, 10 predicted proteins | sample AlvinellametaG_FD_191572 | JGI IMG/M metagenome (GOLD analysis project Ga0256843, IMG submission 191572) | Pompeii worm associated microbial communities from hydrothermal vent at the East Pacific Rise, Pacific Ocean - Alvinella | ecosystem: Host-associated > Annelida > Integument > Unclassified ... | reverse complement strand
AAAAAAGATAAGTTATAATATCTAAAACTAAGTGATATCCACCATAACCAAAAAATGGATATAAAAAAACCAAAAAATGGATAACTTTTAATATCACTTTTATATAAAAATATTAAAGAGACGATGATTATAAGGGTGTTTAATAATTTATTATCTATTCCAAAATGGATTAAATATAATGGTAAACTTAAAAAAATAGCATTAATTAATCCTAATTTCATTGAATATGTGTTAAAATATCGTTTCATAAACACTCCTTGTGAGAAAAAAATTTAAAGGACAACAATGACACCATTATACGCTGCAGAACAAGCTGGACAACCAGGTATTATCGCTTCGTTATTACCACTTTTAATCTTATTTGCAATTTTCTATTTTTTAGTTATTTTACCACAACAAAAACAAGCTAAAAAACATAAAGAGATGGTAGATGCACTAAAAAAAGGTGATAAAATTGTAACTGCTGGAGGAATTATAGCAGAAGTTGTAAAAAACGAAGAGGATTTTATCAAAGCAAAAATTAACGACAATGTAGAAGTAAAAATCACAAAAGATGCAATCGCAAGAAAGTTAGACGAAGAAGGTAAATAAATGAAATTAAGCTATAGATTAGTAATTTTTATCTTAGCTTTAGTTTTTGGGATAGTGTTTTCTATCCCTACATTTACTCAAAGTGAAGGTGCTAAGGTAAAATTAGGACTTGATTTACAAGGTGGAATGTATCTACTTTTGGGTGTAAAATATGATGAAGCTATTAAATCAAAGCTGAAAACTACAGCAGCCACAATTAGGTATATTTCTCAAAAAAAAGAACTTTATACAGATGATATCACAACTACTGAAAATGGTGTAAAATTTACTCTTTTAGATAAAGATGATATGAAAAAAATGGATGAAGAATTAAAGGTCTTTAAAGGGTATAAAATTAAAAAAGATATCAAAAAAGATGAAGTTATATATACTTTAACACTTACTCCTCAGGAGATAGAAGCTACAAAACAAAATGCAATAGACCAAGCTATCCAAACTATTAGAAGTAGATTAGATGCCTTTGGTTTAAGTGAACCAAGTGTAACAAAACAAGGAAAAGATCAGATCGTAGTAGAACTTCCTGGAATTAAGACAAAAGCAGAAGAGGAAAGAGCAAGAAAACTTATCTCAACAGCAGCACATTTAGAATTGATGCAAGTAGATACTATGCATAACCCCCAAACACCAGAGGAAGCTAAACAATATGGAGATAAAATTTTACCATCACAAGATGGTTCTCGTAACTATGTAGTAAAAGAACTTCCTATTTTAGATGGAAGTATGATAACAGATGCAAGGGTTGGATATAATCAAGCAAATCAACCTGTTATCAATTTTACATTAAATAGTGAAGGTGCCAAAATTTTTGGTGACTGGACAGGTAAACATGTGGGAGATTATCTTGCTATTGTAATTGATAATAAAGTATTATCAGCACCAGTTATTAAAGAAAGAATTGGTGGAGGTGCTGGACAAATTACAGTAAATGACCCAAGAGAAGCTCATGATTTAGCAATTGCTCTTAGAAGTGGTGCATTACCAGCTCCAATAGTTTTACTTGAAAAAAGAAGTGTAGGGCCATCTCTTGGTGCAGATAGTATCAAAGCAAGTATGATAGCATTAATAAGTGGATTTATTTTAGTTGTTGTTTTTATGATTTTTTATTATGGATTAGCTGGTGTTGTAGCAGATGTAGCTTTATTTGTAAACTTAATTTTAATTATTGCGGTAATGGCACTATTTGGAGCCACTCTTACACTTCCTGGGATGGCAGGTATTGTTCTTACTGTAGGTATGGCTGTTGATGCAAATGTAATTATTAATGAGAGAATTAGAGAACTTATTCGTGAAGGTAAAAGTATTAAAAAAGCGATTGAAGGTGGATATAAAAATGCTATGAGTGCAATTGTAGATGCTAATATTACTACTTTAATTGCTGCATTTGCACTTTTTGCTTATGGGACTGGAACAATTAAAGGTTTTGCTATAACGATGGCAATAGGTATTTTAGCAAGTATGCTTACAGCTATTCTTGGAACACATGGACTTTGGGAGTTTTTAGAAAAAAGAGTAAAACTTACTCCTAAAAGTTTTGGAATGAAGGAATAATTATGGAAATTTTTAATCAAAACAAAACATATGATTTTATGTCAAAAAGAAATTTATTTGTATCGATTTCTTTATTTTTTATTATCTCTTCATTAGTTCTTATTTTTACAAAAGGATTTAATTGGGGTATCGATTTTAAAGGTGGGACAGTTGTTCAGGTTAAGTTTGAACAAAAAGCACCTATTGATAAAATCAGAACTTTATTATCAAAAAAATATGAAGGGGTTAGTGTTACTAATTTTGGGAGTGATCAAGAAGTGATTATTAAATTCCCAGTTACTACTAAAAATTCAGTAACGAAGGATATGGGAGATACAATAGCTCAGCTTCTTAAGCCTCTTGGTAAATTTGAGATTAGAAGAGTTGATATTGTTGGTGCTAAAGTTGGTGGAGAATTAACTGAAAAAGGTTTAAAAGCACTTGCTTTTGCAATTATTGGTATTTTAATATATGTAGCATTCAGATTTGAATGGTCGTTTGCTGTAGCTTCTGTTTTAGCATTAGTTCATGATATCACTATTTCACTTGGATTTGTTAGTTTATTTAATATAGATGTAAATTTAGATGTATTAGCAGCACTTCTGACAATTTTAGGTTATTCATTAAATGATACAATAGTTGTATTTGATAGAATTAGAGAAGAGATTGTTACTACAAAAGAGAGAGATTTGGCTACTTTAATTAACAATTCAGTATCAAAAACTTTAAGTAGAACAACTCTTACTTCACTTACTACATTTTTTGTAGTATTAACTCTATTTTTATTTGGTGGAGATATTATTAAACCATTTAGTTTTACTTTACTTGTAGGGGTTGTTGTAGGGACATATTCTTCTATATTTATCGCTTCTCCACTTCTTATTTGGCTTGGATTTAAGATTGATGATTTTAGAAAAAATCTTGCTGAAAAAGAGAAAAGAAGAAGAGAAAAAGAGAAACTTAGACAACAATTTGAACAAGGAGTTATGTAATGGATTGGGGTAAAGTAATATATATATTTTTTTCACTAATGTCACTTACATCTATAGCAGGGTATTTATATGACCCTACAAGTAGTTTAGGTCTTTTTATAGCATTAAGTGTAAATTTAGTATCGACTGTATTAAAAATTGGAGTTAAAAATTTACTTGCAGCAGAACTTTTTGCAGCAAGTTTAGTAGCAGATTTACATTTAATTCCAGCTACTTATTATGAAGTTGTTAAGCATGAAAGTCATATAGCACTTTCTTTAGCAGTTGGTGCATTTTTAGCAAATATAGTTTCTTTTGTATTTGCAGCAATAGAACTTGCAAAAAGTAGAGATGAGTATTAAAAAGGAGAAATAGATGCAATATAATCCACAAGAAATAGAAAAGAAGTGGCAAAAATTTTGGGATGAAAATAATAGTTTTGAACCAAGTGAAGATAAAACACAAAAGAAAAAATATATATTAAGTATGTTCCCTTATCCATCTGGAAGAATCCATATGGGACATGTAAGAAATTATAGTATTGGTGATGCACTTGCAAGATATTATAGACAAATGGGATATAATGTTCTTCATCCAATTGGTTGGGATAGTTTTGGTATGCCAGCAGAAAATGCAGCTATTAAGCATAAACTACATCCTAAAAAATGGACTTATGAAAATATTGATTATATGAGAAAAGAACTTTCTTCATTAGGACTTAGTTTTTCTAAAAGTAGGGAGTTTGCAACAAGTAATCCTGAATATACAAGATGGGAACAAGAGTTTTTAATTAAAATGTTTGAAAAAGGGCTTTTATATCAAAAGTCTCAAACAGTAAACTGGTGTGAAACTTGTCATACAGTTTTAGCAAATGAACAAGTAATTGAGGGGTGTTGTTGGAGATGTGATAATCCAATAATCCAAAAAGAGATGCCTGGATATTATATCGCTATTACAAAATATGCTGGTGAATTACTTGAAGATATGAAAGAATTAAAAGATGGATGGCCAAAAAGAGTTCTTACTATGCAGGAAAACTGGATAGGAAAAAGTAAAGGGCTTGAATTTAAATTTAGCCTAACAGATGAAAGCAAAGTTAAACTTGGTAGTTGTTTTGACGGATATACAGTATTTACAACAAGACCAGATACTATCTATGGAGTTACTTATTCAGCTCTTGCACCAGAACATGAAATTGTTAATTATATGATTCATAATAATCTTTTAGATGAAGAAGTGAAAAACAAAATTTTAAAAATGCAATCAGTTTTACCAAGAGATAGAGCTGCTGCAGAAAAAGAGGGTGTATATTTAGGAATAGATGTAACTCATCCTCTAACTGGTGAAAAAATCCCTGTATGGGTTGCAAATTTTGTATTAGTTGAATATGGAAGTGGAGCTGTAATGGCAGTTCCAGCTCATGATGAGAGAGATTTTGAGTTTGCTACTAAATATAATCTTCCTATAAAACATGTAATAGAACCAGAAGATGAAAAACTTATTTTACCTTATACTGGTTTTGGTGTATTAGTAAATAGTGATGAATTTAGTGGTATGCCAAATGATTTTGCTAAAGAGAAAATTATTAAAAAATTTGAAGAATTAGGAATTGGAAAAGAAACAATAAACTACAAACTAAGAGATTGGGGAATTAGTAGACAAAGATATTGGGGAGCTCCAATTCCATTTATTCATTGTGATAAATGTGGATTAGTTCCAGAAAAAATTGAAAATCTTCCTGTAACTTTACCAGATGATGTAGAAATTACTGGTGAAGGAAATCCACTTGAGACTCATCCTACATGGAAAAAATGTAAATGTCCAAAATGTGGAGCTGATGCTACTCGTGAAACTGATACAATGGATACATTTGTTCAATCAAGTTGGTATCAATTTAGATATGTGACAGATTTTCATAAATATCCTGATGTTCCATTTAGAAGTGAAGATGAAAAATATTGGATGAATGTAGATGAGTATATCGGTGGAATAGAGCATGCTATTTTACACCTTTTATACGCAAGATTTTTCACAAAAGCTCTAAGAGATTTAGGATATGTAAGTGTAAATGAACCATTTAAAAAGCTTTTAACTCAAGGAATGGTTTTAAAAGATGGTTCTAAAATGTCTAAATCAAAAGGAAATACTGTTGATCCTGATGAGCTTATCAAAAAATATGGTGCAGATACTGCGAGACTTTTTATTCTTTTTGCTGCTCCACCAGAAAAAGAGCTTGAATGGAATGATAATGCAGTAGAGGGTGCTTATAGATTTTTAAGTAGATTATATGCTAATCAAACAAAAGCTTATAAAACAGATAAAAAACCAGAAATTAAAGGTGATTTATCAAAACAAGAAAAAAGTGCAAGAAAAAAAATATATGAAACTTTAAAAAAAGCTGATGAAGTTTATACAAGAACATATGCATTTAATACTTTAATTGCAAGTTGTATGGAAACTTTAAATGAGCTTAATAAAATAGATAATGCTGATATTTATACAGAAGGGTATTGGGTTATTACAAATGTTCTTGAGCCAATAGTTCCACATATTGCAAGTGAAATAGCTGAAAATCTATTTGAAAGAAAAAATTTTGGAAAAATAGAGATTGATGAAAGTGCATTAAAAGATGATGAAATCACAATGGCTGTAACTGTAAATGGTAAAAAAAGAGCTGAAATTACAGTAGCACCAAATGAAAACAAAGAAAAACTTGTAGAATTAGCAAAAGATGCTGTTTCAAAACAGATAGAAGGAAAACAAATTATTAAAGAGATTGTTGTTCCTAATAAATTAGTGAATATAGTAGTAAAAGGTTAATTTTGAAAAAACTTATTGTAGGTTTAAAGATTTTCTCTTTAAGCCTTCTTTTGGTATCTTGTGGATATAAACCTTCATCAGAATATACATCAGAAATTTTAGGTAATAAAATTGAAACAAATGTAGAAATTGATGTAAAAAATCCTATAGATTCTATATATTTAAAAGATGCTTTAAATGAAGCTGTATTAAATGTATTTAATGCAAGAATAGCAAAAGATTCTTACACATCTAAAATAAAATTGGATATTGTAAGTAGTAAATTAAATATTATTGACTATGATAAAGATGGATATCCTGTTTTATATCGAGCAGATGTAGAGATAAAAGCATATGTTACAGATGTAAATAATACTACATCAGTTTATACAGGAAGAGGAAGTTATGACTTTTCTATTAGTAGTAATTCAGTTTTAAGCGATAATCTACAACATAATGCTATTAAAGAAGCTTTTTTACAGGCTTTACAAGAGATAGAGTTTAAAATAGCTCAAAAGGGGATTGATGATTCAAGAGATAAGTAAAAGAGCTTTATCTTATTTCAAAGAAAATGGTTATATTTTTACCCCTTTAGAGTATCAAAAAGTGTTTTGTAAAGAAGCAAAAAAAGCAAATATTATTTTAGAAGATTGCAATAAATTAACTTTTTTATTAAATAAACTTGATAAAAAATATCAAAATATTTTAGAAGCATATAAAATAGATTCTATAGAAGAATTAGTTCTATTTTTAATAGATATTTTAAATAAAATTGATAAAGAAGTAGATTATGATTTTTATTTATATACAAAAAGAGTATTACAAGCAATACAAATATTACCTACAAAAGCTAAATATATAGCTATTAGACATCTTAATATTTTAAAACCACATATTACAAAAGATGAATTAAATCATTTAAGACACGATTGGATAGAGTTTATTACAACTTATGATGATTCTATTTTAAAAAAATATCAAAATATATGTAATATTAAAATATCAGATATAGAAGATATAGATAAAGTAATAGATTGTTTATATCTAAATAAAAACATCAAAAAGTTAATAGAAGCTATATCAGTTATTTTAGATGATGATATGAAGCAATATATTTATAATGATCCATCTTTTATCACTTCAAATAAATTTATTGAATATTTAAAAACTAATATTTCAAATAAAAAATATAATATATTATCTGAAGATGATATTTTAAATTTTTTGGATATTCAAGAGAGAGATTTTTTATTAGAAAATAGAAATTATGTAGTATTTAAAATAGATAAAAACAAAAAATTATTAAAACTTATTAACGATTATAGTAAAAAAATAGATAGATTAGGGGTATATAAAAATAGTATTATTTTAGTTTCTTCTAATACTACAAAAGAAGAAGGAATACTTCTAATAAATAAAATAGAAAAAATATTAAATACAATTTTACATATCTCTTTAATTAGTAGAGATGAGGTAGATAATATATCTCAATTATTAAAGCAAATATAAAAGGAAATAAATTGAACTTAAATGAATTTTTAAATAAAAAACCACTTTTTTATAATGAAATAGATTATGATAGAATGCCTAACTGCTGGAATACAATAAAAAATAGTTTTAAAAAGCCAAAAAAAATTATTCATATTATTGGAACTAATGGTAAAGGAAGCACAGGAAGATTTCTTGCTACATATCTTAAAAATTTAGGATTTAATGTAGGGCATTATACATCTCCTCATATTTTGAAATTTAATGAAAGAATTTGGATAAATGGAAAAGATGTAGATGATGAAACTTTAGAAAAAGCACACCAATTTTTACAAAATACAATTTCAAAGAAATATTTACAAACACTTAGTTATTTTGAATATACGACATTACTTGCTATGAGAGTATTTGGTAATTTAGATTATGTTATTTTAGAAGCTGGTCTTGGAGGAGAAAAAGATGCTACAAGTGTTTTTGATATTGATTTAACTTTGGTTACTACTATAGATTATGATCATCAATCTTTTTTAGGAAATACAATAAAAGAGATAGCTACAACTAAATTGAATGCTATACAAAAAAAAGCAATTATAGGAAAACAGATTCATGATGAGGTATATGACCTTACAAAAAAATATCCATTTTATTTAGATTATTTTGATAATTATGAGATAGTTGAAATTCGTAAATTTATTAAAAACAATGGATTTGCATCATATTTAGCTGATAATTTAGCATTAGCTTTGAGTGCAGTTATTGAAGAGGGGCTACCTTTTGATTTAAAATATTTAAAAGGGATAGAATTAAAAGGAAGACTTCAAAAAATAGATAAAAATATTTATATTGATGTAGGACATAACCCTTTAGCAGCAAGAGCAATTGTTAATGAATTTCAAGGTGAAAAAATAGATTTAGTTTATAATACATATTCAGATAAAGATTATGAAGAAATTTTAAAGATTTTAAAACCAATTATTGATAAATTATTTATTATTGAAATAAAAAATTCAAGAATAGCAAATAAAGACGATATAGTAAATGTTGCAAAAAAATTACAAATAGATGTTGAAGAATTTAAATCTATAAGAGATAAAAAAACATTAGTATTTGGTAGTTTTAGTGTAGTAGAGCAATTTTTAAAATATCATTTTTGATATAATTATTTTAGAGGAGAATTTTTTTTATGAAACATAATATATTAGTAACTATTACAACTATACATGGAAGTAAACAATACACCATTACACAACTTATTAAGAGATTTATTTATATTTTTATCTCATTAGTAATAGTTGCTATCATATTTTTATTCTTTTTTATTAAATATTTAAATAATGTAATAGAACAAAAAAATCAAGCATTAGCTAAATTTAATCAAGAAACAAAAATTTTAATAAATCAAAAAGAGGCTTTAAATAGAAAAATATATGTTTTAAAAAATAATATAGCTCAATTAAATGAGACAATACATAAAAAAGAAAAGCTTTTATCTGAAGTTAATGATAAAATAGAAGATATTGAAAGAATTATTAAATTAGAACCACCTAAAGATGCTAATATTGATGAAAGAGTAGATTTAGCAAAACTTGATTTATTAGATAAAAGGTTTATTCTACAAAATATTCCAAATGGTTATCCTATTAAGTTTTTAGGTATTACATCTAAATTTGGATGGAGAACTCATCCAATTTTACATAAAAAAGAGTTTCATCCAGGAATAGATTTAAGAGCTAAAAGAAATACTCCAGTAGTAGCTACAGCGGATGGAATTGTAGAGTATGCAGGATATCACAAAAGAAGTGGTTATGGTAATTTACTTATAATTGATCATAATTTTGGATTTAAAACTTTATTTGGACATTTAAAAAAAATAGTAGTAAAAAATGGACAATTTGTAAAAAAAGGCGATATAATAGCATATACAGGAAATACTGGACTTAGTAATGGACCCCATTTACATTATGAGGTTAGATATTTAAGTATGGTATTAAATCCTTATAATTTTATGAAATGGAATTTAAAAAATTATAATTCAATCTTTTTAAAGGAGAAAAGAATTAAATGGAAATCTTTAATAAAGGCGATAAAATGGCAAAAACAAATAATTCAACAACAATAATTTCAAAAGGTGTAATTATTAAAGGAGAGTTAGAGTTAGCTGCAAAATTACATGTAGAAGGTGTAATTGAGGGTAGAGTTAATTCTACAAATGATATTAGTATAGGTAAAGAAGGATTTATTAAAGGGGAATTAGTAGCTCATAAACTTACAATTACAGGTAAGTTTGAAGGTAGTGCAGATTGTGATACTATAGAGATTATGGCAGGTGGAATAGTAAAAGGTGATATTAAAATTAAAAATATTATTATTGAAAATGGAGGAATTTTTACAGGAACATCTGCTTTAAAAGAGAAAGAAAATGATTCAAGCAAAAAGTCTTGAGTTTTTAAAAACAAAACCTAAAAATATAATAACTAAAACATATCAAGAAGCTCAAAAAGTTGCAGAAGTAGCTAAATATTTAGATCTTGAATATGTTCTTTTACCAGATTTTAGAGCAAATTATGGTGATGATTTGAGAAGTTATAAAGAGGAACTTTTTAAATTAAATACAGAATTGTATAAATTTTATGATAAAAAACCTCTTTTAATCTCACCAATTTCTACAATTTTAAGAAAACTCCCAAAAGAGAAATATTACGATAATATAAAACTTGAATTTGCGCAAACTATTGATTTAAATAAACTTAAAGAAAAACTACTTTTTTGGGGGTATGAAATTGTTAGTATTATTCAAGAAAAAGGGGAAGTTAGCTTTCGTGGAGATATAATCGATATTTTTCCTATAAATAGTGATATGCCTTATAGAATAAGTCTATTTGATACAGAAATAGAAAATATCAAAACTTTTGATGAATATACTCAAAAAAGTATAGATGAAGTAGATAGTTTTGAGATTATTCCAGCTATTGCAGGGCTTAATGAAGAAGAATATCACAAAATAAATAAAAAAATAGATGAAAGTGATTTTGATGTATTTTATAAAGATTTTTACTCTTTAGGATATTGGTTTTTAGAAAAAGAATTGCTTTTTGATGAGTTTAATCTTTTATATGATATGACAAAAGAGATAGAGGATTTTAAAAGTTTTAATGAGCTTGATAATTTTAAATTTAAGATTATTGATGAGAGTGAATGTGAGGATTTTAAACCAAAAAATATAAAAGAATTTTTAGAGCTTAATAAAAATGTAGAGATTTTAGCAAATAATGAAATTTTACTTGAAGAAAGAGGGCTTAAAGGGTATAAATTTACAAAAACAGATGCAGTTGTAAATATTAAATGTCCTGATAAATTTATAATATCTCTAAATGAATTTAAACCACCAAAAAGAAAAAATCCAGTAATTTTACTTGATGATTTGAAAAAAGGGGATTTTGTAGTTCATGAAAGTCATGGGATTGGGAAATTTAATGGACTAAAACAAATCGAAGTATTAGGAAAAACTGGAGAATTTGCTGAAATTTTAT
>Ga0256843_1003487_pt1 | contig 10906 bp, 11 predicted proteins | sample AlvinellametaG_FD_191572 | JGI IMG/M metagenome (GOLD analysis project Ga0256843, IMG submission 191572) | Pompeii worm associated microbial communities from hydrothermal vent at the East Pacific Rise, Pacific Ocean - Alvinella | ecosystem: Host-associated > Annelida > Integument > Unclassified ... | reverse complement strand
AGGAGGTAAGAAGAAATGAAGAGGAAGTAAGAAGATTGGATAATAATATAAAAGCTGGAAAAAGAATTTTAAAAAAATTATGATATTAATTTACAAAAAAAGAAAAAAGTACATTAGGGGTCAGGCGGGGATGCCCCGCCCGTAAGTTAGCTCATTATCTCTTCGATAGTTATATAATCCCCCACTCTACCGGTCATTTTTTCTATGTCCGTATTTACAGGGAGTGTCTTTTTGCCGGGTCTCCAACCGGCAGGACAAACCTCTCCGGTTTTTGTAGCGTGTTGCCAAGCGTCCACTTGTCTTAAAAACTCTTTTACATTTCTACCTACTGACGGAGCTTGTACCTCTTGAGCTACTACAACTCCTTCGGGATTGATGAGAAATCTACCTCTAAGGGCTATACCCTCTTCTTCTATCATGACACCAAATGCTCTACTAACATCACCCTTAGGATCGGCGGCTATCGTAAGCTTCAATCCCTCAAGCAAAGGCTCTGTCTCAACAAATCTTTTGTGAGAAAATTTCGTATCGGTTGACACTGCGAGTATCTCGACGCCTCTTTTTTGGAACTCGTCATACATAGCGTTCATAGCCGCTATCTCCGTAGGACAAACAAATGTAAAATCAGCCGGATAAAAGCAAACTACATGCCATTTTCCTTTATAATCCTCACTTTGAACCGTTGTATAGTGACCGCTTTTTGCGTCATACGCATCCATCTTGAACTCAGGTGCTTTTTTAAGTACTAAACTCATAACACTCTCCTTTTTATTTTTAGTTATCTTTTCTTCCGTCTCTTTGGCTTCCTCTTGGGTTGCCTCTATAGGTGAATCACAAGCCATATAGACTCCTTTTTAAATTGTAATGAAATTATAACATAACGATAATTATTTGTCAAGGATAATTATTATCGTTTATATCAACTCTATTCCCTTTCCAAAAAACCGTCCACTACAAAGTTTCCATCCTCGTCTCTCGGACCTCGTATAGCCGTATCATCAAAACTTTTTATAGTGTACGAAAGACCGTTCCACGAGTTGTTTTCTTCGATGGCTTCATCATCTATATAGTTCTCACCGCAATCAATAGCGATATTTTCGACCAAATGGTGAGGCGCTAGTATAAACTTATAACCCGAATTCAAATCTCTCCAAGCAACATTTCTTACGATCTCCATAGCCACTGTATTGTCGTTGCTATCAAATCCTCTGGAGTTATTATCCCACGATTTACACCCCTCTACATAGTGGGCATCTTGCGGATGGTCTTGGTTGTTGACACCCAACTTAAAGCCATTTCCGTCTCCTTGAAAATCGCTATCATCCCAAATATTTTTCCCGTTATCGTAAGATAAGCAGTTGATAAACTCCACCTTATTGCCAGCTTCCCAACAGTCATACCCGTCATCCGCATTTCCCCAACTTCTACACCCCTCAAATCTATTGCCCTCGCCGACATAAGGGGTGCTATCTGTATCGTGTCCGGCGATGACAAAACCGTCGGCGTGCTGACCGTGAGTGTTGGAGTCGTAGTTGTGGTATGAGTCGCAATTTATCACCGTATTAAAAGATGCGCCGTCAGTCAATATCATTCCGCTCCAGTAGTTATCATGAAGAGAGAGATTTTCAAAGATATTATTTGAAGCGCCTCCTCCGACATAGATGGCGGTTGCGGCATTTTTGATCTCAAGGTCTTTGATGATGAGCCAACTTCCCTTAACGACAAAGGAGTCGCTAAAGAGATTTCGAGTCGTATCATACTGCTTATCATCACCGTACGGTCCGACAAACACGACTTTTTCTCCGCTATAAGCTTGGATAGTGATAGGTTTATCCATGATACCGCTTATAGTTACATTTACATCTATGGGATATGTGCCGCCTCTGATGCTTAAAACATCTCCGGGCTCTAACAACTCTAAAGCTTTTTGGATACTTTTAAAAGGGTGCTCTTTGCTCCCGTCTGCGCTATCACTACCGTCACTTGATACAAAATACTCATTGTAAACTTTTGTATCATCCGATGTTTGTGTGTCCGTATCGTCACCGCTCGAGCCTCCGCCCCCACATCCTATAAATAAAAATAGAACAAAAAAGAGAGGTATCGCTACGCTTTTAGTAAATTTGAACATATTTGCATCCTACAAAGCTGCTTGCAAACAGTATTTATGTCAAATATTTTGCACCAAAATATATATCCACACCGCCACTGCTTGGGAAATAGACAAAAAGACTATCGCACTTCCCGCATCTTTAGCCTTTTTAGCCATCTCATGATACTCCAAAGTGACAAGGTCCACCACTCTTTCTATGGCGCTGTTTACTGCTTCGGCTATAAGCACCGTAAAATATGAGCAAAAAAGAAGTATCTTCTTTAAACCGTCAACATCTAGATACCATATCAAAAACAAAACAGGCACCAACAAAAAAACCTCTATCTTAAAAGAGGTTTCACTCTTAAATATATCCACAAGTCCGCTTAGGGCGTATGAACTATTTTTGAAAAAGTTATATTTAGGCTGTCGTCTCATTTTCCCTCATTATGAAAAACATCAAGCTTTTTATCATAGACCTTTGTCTTTACATCCATTATACCCAAAATCGAATCAAAAAGATTGTCTTGAGAAAATTTCTGATGCTTTCTTTTTTCAAGCTCATCTTTGTACTTTTTAAAATCATCACTAAGCCACATCATAGCCCCTATATGCTTTTGATAATCGGGAGCGATGAAGTAAGGCATAGAGTGAAGGTATATACCATTCTCACCCAAGGACTCTCCGTGATCAGCCATATAGAGCATAGCCGTAGCGTGAGTTTTAGAGTTTTTCTTTAAAAATTTTATAACTTGACTTAAAAAATAGTCCGTATATAAGATAGTGTTGTCGTATGAATTTTTTATCTCCTCTTTGGTACACTTCTCAAGCTGTTTGCTTTTGCAGATAGGTTTAAACTTTTCAAAACTTTTTGGTACTCTTTTGTAGTATGCCGGTCCGTGACTACCTTTTTGGTGAAGTACTATAAATATATCTCCCTTGTGACTATCTACGAACTTTTGAAGCCCTTTTAAGAGTATCATATCGTAACACTCGCCGTTTTTGCAGTATTTGGGATCTTTTAAGTGTTTAACATCCACATAGTTTTTTATCCTTGTCGCCACCCCTTTGGAGTCGGAGTTGTTATCTCTCCACAAAAGGTTGATTTTGGCATGGTCTAAAACATCTATGACGCTATCCATAGCTTTAGCTTTGGCATCCTTATACTCGCTTCTTGAGAGTCTTGAAAACATACAAGGCACACTTACCGCCGTTTCGGTACCGCACGAGTAAACATTGTCAAAATCTATCAAATCTTTAAGCGTTATCAAGTTGGGATTGGTCTTTTTCTTATAACCGTTTAGCTCAAAATCCGCAGCCCTAGCCGCTTCTCCGACTACCATGATGACAAGTTTCGGTTTTTTGGTGGTGGACTCCACCTTCGCATCAAGCCCCAAATGCTTAAAAGGTATCGGTTTTACAAGATATTTTCTATGGATATATTTTCCGATAGAGTAGATGTAGTAGGTCGGATTGGTATAGTATCTTAAAGGTTTATGCTCTCTAAAAAATGAGGTGTAAAACTTACTAAAAGCCAAGACAATCAAAACTATCACCAGCAGTGAGCCGAAAAATATCTTAACCCTTGAGAGCAACTCTTTTTTAAAAGAGCCGTACTCAATCTTCGTAAAATAAACTATCACGGAGGGTAAAACACCAAGAAGCAAAAAGTAGAGTATAAACTTCATAGTCAAAAGATCGCTCGCCTCTTTGGTGTCCGTCTCGGCTACATTTTGTATCATGATGTCGTTGATAACCACTTGAAAAGTGTCCATAGCGTATGCGGCAACGGAACTAATCAAAAAAAGGGCTATCAAAACGGGCTTTAGAGTGTATTTTGTATTGACTAGATTTAGCAAAAAAACCAAAAAGGTGTAAAAAACGACCGTCATCGAGAGTAGATATACTATATTCATCCCGCTAAAAGGATAAACCTTCAAAACTTGTCCGAAAAAGGTAAAGTTATAAAACAGTACAAATAAAGCGGCTACTATATAGACCAAATCGGTACTTTTAATTCTCAATAGATATTTCCTCAACTTTTAAACTTCTCATATACACCCAATATCTTTATCTTTTGGGCGAAAAACGACAACTCTTCGAGGGCTAACTGCATAGACTTTTGCTCCGTATGGCCGTATATATCTATATGAAAATGGCTCACGGGAAGTCCTCTTCTTAGAGAGTAACTCTCCAACTTTTTTAAGTTTATACCGTTTGTTGCAAACCCTCCAAGCGCCTTATAAAGGGCTGCGGGGATGTCTCTAACTTCAAAGATGACTGAAGTTACATAAGTTTTATCGGGGTCGTATTTGGGTATGATCTTCTCTTTGGAGAGTATAAAAAATCTTGTAACATTTCCGATAACATCTTCAAAATTGTCTCTTAATATATCAAGGTCGTATATCTCCGCCGCCAAAGATGAAGCGATAGCGGCATAACTCTTGTCGCCTTTCTCCTTTATCTCTCTGGCACTCCCGGCGGTATCGAGCTTTGCCACCGCTTTCAAACCCAATTCATTTATGTGATTTTGGCACTGAGCCAATGCTTGGGGGTGAGATAAGACATACTTTAAGTCCGAAGTTTTAGCGCCTTTGATACCAAGCAAACAGTGTCTAACCGGCTCAAAATGCTCTTTTATAACATACAAAGACATCTTGGGAATGAGCCTATATATCTCTTCGACTCTTCCCGCCGTTGAATTTTCAAGAGGAATCATAGCAAGCTTAGCCTTGCCCTCCTCCACCATCATCATAGCATCCAAAAAGCTTTCACAAGCTACCGCTTTCATATCGGGATATGCGTTTTTACAAGCCAGATGAGAGTATGCGCCTTCGTATCCTTGATAGGCTATGATCTCATTTTCCAAAAAGACTCCTTTGTTAAAATAGAGCCTATATTATACCATAAGAGAGGAAACAAAGGGCGGTTTGTCGCCCTTTGCATAGAGGAGTACTACTTTTGAGCCTTTTTGTTGGCTTTCATCTTTTTAGCCAAACTCAAAACATACTCATACTGCTCTTTTGATAGGATATTTCTCGTTTTATATATGCAGTTTAGATGCACCATAGTAGCTTCAGCCTTTATACTTGCTAATTTATTGACAAACCTCTCCAAATCTTTAGGATTTGCTCCGCTTAAAGCTTGTGAAACTATCCTATTTTGGATCATATTTACCATTTTAGAGTATCTTTTCACACCGCTTAGCGTCTCTTTCTTTACCTCTTGAAGTTTGGCTTTTTGCTCATCGCTCAAGCCCAGCTTTGGGTCATCCCAAGCTTGTGCGATAACTTTTGTCAAGTGAGGCAAACCTTTTTTGATAAGAAAAGGTTTTATCTTTTTGCCGCCTTTTTGCATCATAGAGTTACCCATTTGGCCGCCCATCATGCCGTGACCGCCCATCATGCCTCCGCCTTGCATCTCGTGCATACCTCTAAATCCTTTAGGAGGATAGTTGTCATATAGATAGTCCGCTATCTTAGCGACCTGCTCTTTAGTAACCAACCCTTTTTGAGAAGGCATAAGACCGAACTTTTCTATATTGTCCGCCATACAGACGGCTTTATCCCTTTGGGGATTTAAGACATAATCCGTTATAAAAGCGATAGCTTCCTCTTTTGTAGGATAGTTCATCTTCACATGTCTCATCACGCCCATGATAGGAGGCGCTATAAGTTTTGACATATCGCTTGGTCTTGAAGTTTTGTGACACATATTGCACTTTTGCAAAAAAAGCTCTTTGCCCTCATCGGATGCTTGAGCTTGCAAAGCAACTACTACCGCAACCACTGAAAAAATTTTTAAAATATTTCTAAACATAACAATCCTTTATATAAGTTTTTTAAAATTGTACCGAAGTGATGTTAGTTCAATGTTAAGTTATGGAAGATAAGAGCCGTAAAAAAACGGCTCTTATAGTAGTTATACGGAAGCCTCTTCTCTTCTTTGTAGATACTCCCACTTTTTATCTACGGCTTTTTGCATCTCATCTATGAGATACTCATTCTCTTTTTTGAAAAGATGTTTAAATCTTCCCTGAGCCCCGAGATAGTCTCTAACAGGGATGATCTTTTTAGGTCTATATGTGATATTTAGCTTGTGTCCGTCTATGATCTCATAAAGAGGAAATACCAAAGAATCGGTCGCAAGGTCGCTCACATCTATAGTCTCATGACTAGGAAATTTCCACTCCGTCGTACAAGCGCTCATAGCGTTAATATACACAGGACCCTCGGTAGCAAGAGCGGTTTGAAACTTTTTAACCATATCTTTCCACTTATTTGGAGCTACTTGAGCCACATAAGGGGCTCCGTGAGCCGCCATGATAGCCACCATATCCTTTTTCATTATCTTATTTCCGTAGCTAACTCTTCCCGCAGGCGTAGTCATAGTGCTTGCTCCTATAGGAGTGGAGCTACTTCTTTGTCCTCCGGTGTTTGCGTAAACTTCATTGTCAAGACAGATATAGGTAAAGTCATGACCTCTCTCAACTGCACCGCTTAAAAATTGAAAACCTATATCGTAAGTCGCTCCGTCACCCGCAAAAGCTACAAACTTCACAGGTTTATCAGGATCTTTTAACTTTCCTTTTCTTTTAAGAGCTTTATACATAGCCTCGGCTCCGCTCACGGCAGTTGCCGCATTTTCAAAACCTATATGAATCCAGCTTGAATCCCAAGAAGTATGAGGATATACCGCCGTACTCACCTCAAGACATCCTGTTGCGCTTGAGATAATCAAGTTATCATCCGTACAGTTTAAAAGCTCTCTAACTATGATAGAGTGGGCGCAACCCGGACACAATAGATGAGCCCCTTCAAGTCTGTCGTTTGATGTCGAAAATTGTTTTAAATTTTTTATTGTTTTACTCATTTGTTGCTCCTATTAATAAAAAGAGAGTTTCGGACCTCTTAGTCCGCTAAATTGTTGTAACGGTGTTACAAGTTTGCCTGCATCCGCATTTTTCTTGGCATCTCTAAAAATCTCTTTTAAATTCTCTTGAGTCATATCTCTTCCGCCAAGACCGTAGATATAGTTGTTTATCACAGGCTTACTATCCGTCTGGTACATTGTCGCGCTTACTTCGTTAAAGAGCATACCCAAAGCACCGCCCGGAGCCGATCTATCTAAAGTGGCGATAGCTTTAACGCCTTTTAGAGCCTCTTGCATCTTTTCAAAAGGGAAAGGTCTAACAACTCTTGGAGATACTACTCCTGCTTTTATACCCTCGCTCTCTCTAAGGTCGCTTGCAGCTTGGATAGCGCTCTCAACAGTACTTCCAAGCGCCACTATGGCAACTTCGGCATCATCCATAAGATAACTCTCGACCATCTTATACTCTCTACCGCTTACCTCTTTATACTCGGCAAAAACTCTCTCTATAACTTTTGGAGACTCCATCAAAGCTTTATGTTGTCTAGCTTTGAACTCAAAGTGCCAATCCTCTTCGGTTTGTGCGCCGTAAGTCACGGGCTTACAAAAATCAAGCATAGGATTGACCTCTTTATAATCGCCTATAAAGTTATAAGCTACATCATCTTGCAAAGGTCTAACATTTTGAGCCGTATGAGAAGTGATAAAGCCGTCTTGGTTAACCATCACAGGAAGTCTTACATCCAAATCCTCACCGATCTTGAACGCCATAAGCATAAGATCGTAAGCCTCTTGAGCATTATAAGAATCCACCATGATCCACCCCGCATCTCTTCCGAGATACATATCGGAGTGATCTCCGTTGACATTCAAAGGTGACGCCAAAGCTCTATTGACGACTCCCAGAACGATAGGTAGTCTCATACCGCTTGCTTGATACAAAACCTCAACCATCAAAGCAAAACCTTGTGAACTAGTCGCAGTCGCTACTCTACCGCCTGCCGCAGCAGCACCCACGCATCCGCTCATGGCCGCATGCTCACTCTCAACCAAAACAAACTCGCCGTCTATGTATCCGTCAGCCAAAAATTTAGCATATCCGTGAACCGTCGGAGTTGACGGAGTTATCGGATAAGCCGCTACAACATCTATCTGGGCTTGTCTCATAGCTTGAGCAAAAGCCATATTGCCGTCCCAAACTTCAACCTCTTGTAATTCTAATTTTTTTGCCATTTTACTTTTCCTTCCTCTTTTTCTCGGGCCATTGTGATAGTGCCACTTCATTATCTACCGTCTCTTCGAACATTATAAGTGATTTCGGATTGGTCGGACACACTTCCGCACAAACTCCGCATCCCTTACAGTGATCATAATCGATCCCAACCATCTTTTTATCCCTAGATATGATAGCCGTATCGGGACAGAAGACCCAACAGTTTTGACAATCTATGCAAGTATCTCTGTTGTAAACAGGTTTAAAAACTCTCCAAGCCGCAACACTAGCGGTATAGGAGTTGGTTTTTGCATATTTTCTCTCTTCTTGTTTTTTGCTTGCTATATCGCAACTCTCTTCTTCAAAAGAGGGAAGAATTGCGCCTATCTCTACTTGATCCCATCCTAAATATTCCATACTTTCCCCCTTTTACTTTACTTCGTTATATGCGCGCTCGATAGCCGCCATATTCGCATCTATGATCTTTTGTGGAAATTTGCTAAGAACTTTATGCATAGCGTTTTTAAAATATTCAAGATCAAACATTCCGGAAACTTTCATCAACGCTCCAAGCATCGGAGTATTTGGTATAGCTCTTCCTATGGTATCCATGGATATTTTCATACAATCCACAACATACACCTCTTTACCTTCGAGTTTAGGGACAAGCTTTATAAGCTCCTCTTTCGGAAGGTGAGTAGTTATGATGTATTTGGTATCCTCTTTTCCGTTAGCTGTTATATCAGCCGATATAGCCAAAGCCGGGTCTATCACCAAAACATAGTCCGGTCTCATAAATTTTTCATGATTGATTATAGGTTTATCATCTATTCTATTATAAGCTGTCATCGCAGCTCCCCTTTTGGCAGATCCGTAAAATGCAAAAGCTTGCACCTCTTTACCCGTATTTGCCACAACATCCCCCAAGCCTTTGGCTCCCGTTACCGCACCTTGACCGGCACGGCTGTGCCATCTGATCTCTAACATTAAATCTCCTTACTCTTTGTTTATACTACTCCACAATACCAAGCACCGATTTTGAGTATAGTACTCCCCCTGTTGATTTTTACAGTATATTCTGCAAAATAGTAGGGAAAACTACCATATTATCTCTTCAAAAAGATTGAAGCAAAATAATTACATCCAACTATATATGATAGCTTTATATTTATGCTTTTTATTGAGGAATAGTACAAACTATATTAAGCTTATATATTTTATGCAAAGCTCACTTAACTTATGCTTTAAATGTGTTATTTTTCTGAAATATTTTTATTTTGTGTAAATTTGCAATATATATCTAACGGCTTCCAAGGCATCTTTTTTTATAATGTCGCAATACTCTTTTAACTCTTCAAGCGTTCCATACCCGCTTAAAACTCCCACCGCATTGACATTTGCCCTTTTTGCGCACAAAAGATCAAGCTTGGTATCTCCTATCATCCAAACATCAAGAGTTGATGATTTCATTTGATATAAAGCCTTTTGTATAGGCTCTTCATGAGGCTTTGGATGCTCTACATCCTCTCTTCCTATCAGCACTTCAAAATATCGCATAATACCCATGTGTTCTAAAATCTCTTTGGAGTATCTACCTGTTTTTGTCGTAACTATACCAAGCCTGGCAAACGAATATGCCAACAATATCGCCTCTTTGGCATTTGGAAGTAGATGTGTCATAGAAAGAGATCTTTTTCGATAGTTTCTCTTATACTCCAAAACGCACTCATCTACCAAATCCTTGCTAACTCCCAAAGAGATAAACATATCTTCAAGCGTATGTCCGATATTTTTGACGATATCCTCTCTTTTTGGTTTTTTTAGAGAAAATTTTTCAAATGTATCGTAAAAACTTAGAACTATAGCTTCGGTTGAGTCTATCAGCGTGCCGTCAAGATCAAACAGTATGATCGGTTTTTTCAATATTGGCCTTTGCTTTTTTCAATTTTTTGAGGATCAAATCCAAATGGAGTTGGAGATTGTAGTACTCTCCCATATATGAAAGAGGGATGTCAGTCTGCTCCTTTATCTCCTTTTCCAACCTTTTGAGCTTTTGGATACTCTCTTTTATGGTCTGAAGATCCATTTTATCTATCTGGTCGTCTATGCTGTTTAACTCCCCATACCATCTATATATCTTATACCTTATCCTCCATCTATATAGAGGCAAGATGCCTTTGAAAAACGGCAATAAAAGAGTTATCAAAGGTATCAAAAAGATTATCAGCCTATTTATGGTTACGGCAACCCTAAAAGGAAATATCTTCTCCAAAAACGAATCCCCTTTTTGCAAATAAATCTTCGCATCCTCATCCATGGGGATTTGAGTATATTTATAATTTGGAAAAAAGCCCTCTTTGGCAAAAAGAGTTCTATGAGAGTGCACCTTTTTTGCTATCTTTAGCAAAAGCCTCATCAGTTCGGGGTTAAATCTATTGTTTTGTACCAGCGTACAAGTTGTAGCCAAAAGAGTTTTATCCTTTAGAGGTATATTTTTCTCAAGATTTACAATACCTTCACCGAGTATCAAATCCGTCAAATAGAGAAATTTTTGCTTATAAGCCAAAGCTCTTTTAAAACTAAAAAGCTCTATCTGCGAGTCATTTAAAACCCTTTTTACATTGTCCGATTTGGGCGATACTACCATAAACAAAGCATCTATCTTTCCCTCTTCCAACTCTTTTACGGACTCTTTGGAGCTAAGAAAAAGAAGTTTACTGTTTGTTTTA
>Ga0256843_1003486_pt1 | contig 10907 bp, 9 predicted proteins | sample AlvinellametaG_FD_191572 | JGI IMG/M metagenome (GOLD analysis project Ga0256843, IMG submission 191572) | Pompeii worm associated microbial communities from hydrothermal vent at the East Pacific Rise, Pacific Ocean - Alvinella | ecosystem: Host-associated > Annelida > Integument > Unclassified ... | reverse complement strand
TCTCTTCCAACATGTTCAGAGAATATCTTTTCCGTTATGGTCTGTCCCATAATAAGCCTTTAATTGTAAAAAATAGTGAGTAAAGCACAGAGGCTTCTCTAAATAATGGCGCGATTATACCATCTTAGAACTGTTGCTATTTTGATACAATAGTCTTAAGGTATAGAGATATGTTTCAGCAGGGGAGATACAGACGATGATCCAAGCAGAAAAACTGGTCAAAAGCTTTAAGGGTATACGTCGTGTGGATGAGGTCTCCGTCAATATAAAAAAAGGTGAGATCTTTGGTCTTCTGGGCCCCAATGCGGCAGGAAAGACTACTGTCATCCGCCTCTTGTGCGGTATCATGGAGGCAGACTCAGGCCAGATACGTATCAACGACCGGTCTATAGAGAAGGCCAAACGGGAGTTTGGGTATGTGGCGCAATATTTTGGTCAGTATGGTGAGCTGACGGTCTGGGAGAACCTGCGTTTCTATGCCGAGATGTATGATGTCAGAGACGATCTGCATCTTGAGGCACTGTTGCAGCGGTATCAGCTGACACCGTTCAGAGATGTCGCTGCGAGTACGCTCTCGGGTGGTTACAAACGTCGTCTGGCCCTTGTCTGTGCACTGGCGCATGACCCCAAAGTACTCTTTTTGGACGAACCGACGGCCGGGATCGACCCGGTGACCCGAAAACTGCTGTGGGACGACTTCTATGCGCTCAGTGCAGAGGGAAAGACCCTTTTTGTGACGACCCACTATATGGAAGAGGCGCAGCGGTGTCACCGACTGGCCTTTCTTGCAGAGGGAAAGATGATCGCAGAAGGAACGCCCAAAAGTATCAAAGAGGCACTGGGTGATGTCACGGTCTATACTTTTAAACAGAGCTACTCTCCTGAGGTGACAGCCGCGATCAAAGGGATAGAGGGTGTCATCTTGACCAACCAGTTCGGCGATGACCTGCACATCGTGACAGAGAGAGGTGTCAGACGTTCGGCACTTGAGAGCATTATCATGCAGACAAAAGGCGTCCCGGTCATCCTGGACGAGACAGAACCTGATCTTGAGGATGTCTTTATCGCATTGACACAGGGAGAAGAGAGATGATCATGGCTATCATCAAAAAAGAGCTGCTGCAGCTGCGTCGGGACCCGCGTCTCATGGCTCTTATCATCGTGATGCCACTGCTGATGATGGGACTGTTCGCGGTAGCACTGAAGCTCGAACCCAACAGTGTCAAGATGGCTTACCTCGATGAGGACCGCTCTCTCTTCTCGGAGATGATCAAGACAGGTCTCTGGAGTGAGGGCTATTTTCAGATGTATGAGGTCACTTCAAAAGATGCGATCATCGAAGAGATCCGTTCCGGGCGGGCCAAAGCGGGGATGCATATCCCCAAAGAGTTCTCTGACCTGTTGACCGAGAACAGACAGCCCCATGTCCAGTTCTATGTCGATGGCAGTATGCCCTCTCTGACCACGGCGATGAAGTATAACTCCCGTGCTGCGACGGACAAAGAGGTGACCAGTGACATGTATTTCCTGGATGAGGATGCCCCCAACACAGTGATCGCGGATGACCCTTTCATCATGGATACAGAGATCCTTTTCAACCCTGATGAGAAAGAGACCTGGTTCTTCCTGCCGGGGGTCATCGGTGTGCTGATCATGCAGATCGCACTGATCTTGACGGGTATCACGATCGTACGTGAAAGAGAGCAGCATACCCTGGAACAGCTCTTTGTGACACCGATCTCCAAGACAAGCTTCATCATCGGGAAGCTCTCTCCCTATGTGGTGATCACGCTTATCGACTTCTATGTCATCTTAGGTGTTGGCTGGTTGCTCTTCGATCTTCCGCAGCCTTCATCACATCTGCTGCTCTTCGCTCTGGCGGCACTCTATGTGGCTGTGATGATCTCCTTGGGACTCTTTATCTCCCTTATCTCACAGACCCAGCAGCAGGCGATGTTCGTTGCGATCTTTATCATCGTCCCTTCCATACTGCTCTCCGGGTTTATCTTTCCCATCGAGGCGATACCGTCGTATGTCCGTGTCATCAGCTACCTGCTGCCGTTCACCTATTTTGTGGAGATCATACGAGGCCTCCTGATCAAGCAGACACTTCTGGTCGACTTGCTCTATGCCTACGGGGCACTGTCTGGTTTTGTCCTTGTGTTCGTCATCGGGAGTATCTTGAAGTTCAAGCGGACACTTTAGCACTATCGGTCAAGAACCACGATAGAACACGTAGATGGGAGATGTCTGTCCGGGCATTTTTTTACGATCTTGTGAACACTGTTCATAAAATGAACTAAGTTCAGTTTAATGTTTTATGACTTAAACTCTCTCTACTATTTGTTAGAGGGAGCACTATGTCACGTCTGAACAGTGAGATGAAGAACATGAAGCGTACGCTGATCTTGGAGCGGGCGGCAGAGATGTTCGAACAGCAGGGTTATGAGGAGATGAAGGTCTCGGTCCTTGCAAAAGAGGTCGGCGTGAGCGTAGGAAGTATCTATGCCTATTTTGACTCAAAAGAGGGCCTCTACAGTGCTTGGGTACTCACAGAAGTAGAGGGTGCCTATGAGTTGCTCCTGGCGATCGTGGAACAGGAGCTTCCTTTTGAGGAGATGATACGACGTTCGATCGCTTTGAAGTTCAAGATCATTGCGAAGAAGAGACGTTCGTTGGCATCGGGTGTCATGAACAACCCTTTCTTCTTTGAGAGCCAGCAGATCGCTAACAAGATCGCTTTTGAGAGACTCTACAGCCTCTACGTCAGACCCATTGAGCAGGTGAAACAGGTCGAGATCGACACGATGCAGTTGGTCTACATCTTAAATGCGATAGGCAATGCCTATGTCTTACGATGGATCGAAGGGGACATAGAAGACCTTGAAGCGAAGGTCGATGAGGTGACAACGACCTTTGTACGACTGGTGAGGGGGTGTTGATGTATAAGTCCTTACTTCTGTCTCTGCTCTCACTGACACTCTATAGTGCGACATTGCCGACACTGTTGGAGAGAGCACAGAGCAATGAGCTGGTCGAAGTCTATAAGGCGAAGTTGAATGCCGCATCGCTGACTTATGATGCGACCAAGTCCTCCTACTATCCACGTATAGACATCGGTGCTTCGGGCCAGCTCTTCTCACCTAAGGACTCCTTGGGTGCAGGTCAGGTCTATAATGCTTATGCCGAAGGTTCTCTGGTCCTGATGGACGGTTTTAAGCGAGAGAACATCCTGGATGAGAAGAGCAGACGTCGTATGGCAAGCCATTATGATCTGCAGCAGATAAAGAAAGACATCTCTCTTCAGGTAGCGAGTCTTTACTTCAATCTGTTGATCGTGCAGGCAGATATTGATGCGCTTGCACAGACGCGTGAGCAGCTGGTAGAGCAGCTCAGACAGCAGCGACAGTTCTATGAAGCTGCGTTGACGACAGAAGACAATGTCGCCCGTATGGAGGCCGCTTTAGCGAACCTGGACTATAGTGTCGAAGTGAAGCGTTATGAGTATGACGAGAGTGTTGCCAAACTTTATACCTTGACCAATGTGTTGGTCGATAAGGTCGATGGTGCTGAGATCGTTGCACCCGATTTTGGTGAGACACAGGAGCTTGACACGCTGCGGTCCATGGCTTCGACAGCAGAAGCGGTGCGTTTTCAGGCAGAACAGATGGACAGCAGCTACTATCCGACCATTGTCTTGAGTGACCGTTTTGGATATACAGACTATGTAGATGACAACTTTGAGTCTTCCGGACTCCCGGGACTGGAGCGTATCAACACTCAAAACATCTTGATGCTGCATCTCAAGATGAACCTTATAGATTTCTCGGCAGCTTCCGAACGTAAAGAGGGCGTGCTTGCAGAATATGAAGCACTTAAGTCAGAGTTGGCCTATAAGCGAAAAGAGACCAGTGCGGACCTGAGGCTGGCTAAACGTGCTATCGCACGTTCAAAGACACTATTGAAGGCTTCAGAGCTCTCAATGAAAGCTTCCAACCGTACCTTCGAGATCATTGACAAGAAGTACAAGGCCCGAGTGGTCGACTACGTGAAGTATCTGGATGCCTTGAGTCAGAAGACCGAGTCACAAGCCCAGTTCAACCGTGCTATGGGGGCACTAAAGATCTCGTATGCACGTTATTATTACTATGCGGGTTATGATGTAAAGGAGTTTATCAAATGATCAAGACAGTCATCTTAACAACACTGCTCGTCACTGCAGGCTTGGCTCAAGATATCTATGCCACGTTCAATGTAGAAGCCCAACGAGAGGCAAACCTGGTACTTTCTGCGACAGGACTTGTAAAAAAGGTCCATGTTGATGTGGGTGACCATGTCAAGAAAGGAGAGGTCCTACTGGAACTTGACAGTGATGACCTTAAGACCTCCGTACAGCTGGCCAAAAAGAAGATCGAGCTGGCAGCACTTGATCTGCGCTATGCCAAGAAAGCCTATGACCGTTTTTCCAAGGTCAAAGAGGTAGTCGATGCGGGGGAGTTCGACAAGTATGCCTCAGCTTACGAGCGTGCCAAGATCGACCTTTCCAATGCCAAGGCGAACCTCGCCTATAAGCGTTCTCTGCTTGAGAAGACACGTCTCAAAGCACCTTTTAGCGGAGTGATCGCCTCAAAAGAGATAGAGGTAGGAGATGGTGTCTCTGCTGCCAAGATGGGGACACTTTTTAGGCTCATCACTCCTGAACAGCAGAAGTTGGTGGTCTTGATCGATGAGAAGTACTGGGAGAAGGTGAAGCTGGGACAGCGATTTGTCTACAGTGTTGACGGAAGAGAAGAGAAGATGGAGAGCAGGATCAGCAAGATCTATCCCTCTATAGACCCCAAACGTCGGGCGATCACGATCGAGATGCCGACCAAGGGGCTGAAGGTGGGGCTCTTTGGTCAGGGCCGACTCAAGGTTGACTGATGTATAAGTTTGCCATCGAGCGTCCCATCACCACATTGATGATCTTTATGTCGCTCGTCATCTTCGGTCTGATGAGCTTTAACAAGATGAATACGGTCCTCTTTCCCAAGGTGGACTTTCCGATCGTCACGGTACAGACGGCCTACTATGGTGCGGACCCCGAGACCATAGAGTCCAAAGTGACCGAGAAGATCGAAGAGGCGGTCTCTTCGGTAGCGGGACTTGACAAGCTGAGCTCGGTGAGCAGTGAGAACATCTCGGTGGTGACGCTGATCTTCGATATCGAAGTCGATATCACCGAAGCGGCCAACGATGTCCGTGACAAGATCTCGGCACTGCGTCTTGACTCGGCGGTCGAAAAGCCGATCGTCAGCAAGCTCGACATCGGTGCGGCACCGGTACTTTCGCTCTTTATCGCCTCTTCGGAGGTGCCGACCAACCGTCTGATGCTGACGGTCGATGAGGTGGTCAAACCGATGATCGAACGTCTCAAAGGAGTGGGAAACATCAATGTCATCGGCTATCAGGACCGTGAGATCAAGATCTACCCCGACCCTTTTGCCCTGCGTAAGTACGGTTTGAGCGCACTGGATCTGAAACGGCTTATCCAAGCCTCGAATATCAAGATGAGCGGGGGTAAGCTCATCACAGACAAAGCACAGGTGATGGTCACGGTCCATGCCAACGCGACGAGTATCGAAGAGCTGGGTGCCTTTGAGATCCTGCAGGGGGTCAAACTGCGTGACATCGCCCGTATAGAGGATGGCCTTAAAGACAAGGTGAGCATCTCGACACTCGACGGTGAACCGGGAGTCATCCTGCAGATCCAGAAGATCTCCGATGCCAACACGCTCAACGTCATCAACGAGATCAAAAGTGTCATACCGCAGATCAAGACACGTATCGGCAAGGCTTACAAGCTTCAATACTTCAATGACACCTCGGACTTTATCAACGAGTCTCTGCACCATGTCCTGTTCGACCTGATCTATGGCGGTATCCTGGCGATCATCATCGTCTTCTTCTTCTTGCGTAATGTGACAGCGACCCTGGTCTCTGCCATCGCGATCCCGACCTCGATCATCGGGACCTTCTTCCTGATGGACCTTTTCGGGTATGAGCTCAACAAGATCAGTATGCTGGGGCTGACCTTGGCGATCGGTATCTTCATCGATGACGCCATCGTCGTCATAGAGAACATCTACAAGAAGATGGAGGGGGGTCTTGAGAAGGTCGATGCGGCCATCGAGGGTACCAGGGAGATCGCCTTCTCTGTCATGGCGATCTCTGCGATGCTTTTGGCGGTCTTTGTGCCGGTGAGTATGATGAGCGGTATCGTCGGGCAGTTCTTCAATGCCTTCGCCTTTACGGTGGCGATCGGTATCTTCATCTCCTACTTTGTGGCGATCATGCTGATCCCGGCACTGAGTGCCCGTCTGTTGCAAAAAGGTGAGTCGAAGTTCTATCATATGACGGAGCCGATCTTTGTCTGGATCGACAAGAGCTACGTCAAGGTGGTCCATGTGACGGTCAAGTATGCCAAAAGTACGATCTTCCTTGCTTTCTTGATACTGGTAGGCAGTTTCTCTCTTGCCTCGCGGATCGGTATGGACTTTGCTCCAAAAGAGGACAAGAGCGAGATCGAAGTAACCCTCAAAGCCCCTGTAGGGGTGAGCCTTGAGGAGATGCACCGTCGCTCTGAAGCGATCGCCGATGTGGTGCGCAAGAACCCATATGTGGAGTATACAGCACTGACCGTCGCCTACAACACCACACGCGATGCCAACCGGGCACAGATCTACGTCAAACTGCGTGATGTAAGCCGGCGTGAGGTCTCCCAGGCGGAGATCATCGTCGCTCTGCGTGAGCGTCTTAAAGGCTTTGAAGGTTTTGAGACCATCGCTGTCGCAGACATACCGACCATCAAAGGTGCTGGAGCCAATGCACCTTTTGTGATGGTTATTCAAGGACCCGACTTCGCCTCACTCGAGACAGCTGCCGAGAAGATCATGGAGCGTATGAAGGCGCACAGAGGGATCGTCGAAGTGATCTCCAACTATGAGACTGGCAAACCGGAGCTCTCTATCAAGGTGCAGCGTGAAGAGAGTACCAACCTGGGGGTCTCTGCAGAGGAGATCAGCGGGATCATCTCGACGGTGCTTTCGAGTGACCGTGCCATCTCACAGTTCGAAGATGGCGGCAAACAGTATGATATCACGATGCGCTTTGCCGACTACTACCGCAAGACGGTAGAGGATCTTAAACGCCTTGAGGTGAAGACCGCCTACGGCGACTTCATCCCCATCGAGGGTCTGGTCACCTTTGAGGAGTCGACCGGTCCGGTCTCGATCAACCACTACAACCGCCAGCGTCAGATCAGTATCGAGGCGAACCTTGACGGCATACCGCTGGGTGAGGCGGTCGATGTGGCGACAGATGGCATCGAAGCAGACCTGGGTAAGAACCTCAAGTACAGCTTTCTGGGTATGGCCGATGAGATGAAGAAGATGGGCAGGGAGTTCGGACTTGCATTTGGACTCGCCTTTTTGATGATGTACATCATCCTTGCCGCGCTCTATGAGTCACTGCTGCAGCCGCTCATCATCATGGTGGCACTGCCTCTTTCGTTCATCGGGGTACTTTTGGCCCTTATCATCGCCGGCAAGGACTTCAATCTCTTTACGATGATGGGGATCATCCTGCTTATGGGTATGGTGGGTAAGAACGCGGTCTTGCTGGTCGACTTTGCCAACCAGCAGCTCAAAAAGGGGCTGAGTGTCTCTGAGGCACTGGTACTTGCAGGAGAGAAGCGGCTGCGTCCTATCTTGATGACAACCTTTGCGATGGTCTTTGCGATGCTGCCGCTGGTCTTTATGAAGGGTGCGGGTTATGAGAGCAACTCCCCGATGGCGACCGCTGTCGTGGGCGGGCTCATCTCTTCGATGCTATTGACACTGTTGGTCGTACCGGCGATCTACAGGTTCATGAGTCCGCTCGATCTCTGGATGCGCAAGTTCTATGATCTGAGCTTTATACGCAGAGAGAAGGGTAGTTAACGCTCTTTGAGCACACCTTCGAGGAGGAGTCGATAGTTGGTCTCATAGATCGCTTCGACGTTGCCGACCACACTGAGGTGACCGTCGATAGCGAGCATAGAGAGGCCGTGAAGCAGTGACCAGATGGTCGTTGCGAGCATCACGGGATCACCCGCTTTAAAGAGGCCCGAGCTCTGTGCTTCGAGGATGATCTTGACGAGTCGGTGAAAGGCGTCATCCGGCTCTGCGTGGATGAGGCTTTCGTCGGCATTGTTATTGAGGAGTCTATGGAGGTCGGGACGCTCTTTTTGACACACCTCTTCGCGCTCTTGGGACATCTCGGGCCCAAAGAGCAGGCGGTAGAGGTTGGGATGGCTGGTCGCAAACTGTGTATAGGAGACCCCCATATCATGAAAGCGCTCGAGCAGTGTTCTCGATCCACCCCCTTGGAAATGCGGTGCTATGGCTTCATCAAGTTTTTCGAACCCTTCCAGGATGACTGCACGCATCAGAGCATCTTTACCACTGAAGTGTCGATAGATGGCCGAACGTGAGGTGCCCAGGCGGGTGGCAAGCTCACGCAGTGTGATCGCTTCTAGCCCTTCGCTGTCCAGCATCTCAAGAGCTGTACTGATGAGGCTCTCTTTGAGGTTTCCGTGATGGTAGGTGTCACTTTTTTTAGCTTTCATAAGGGTATTTTAACGTGAAATCGTAAAAATAACACTGTTTATGTTGACACTGTTCACATTACTATGTTAACATTGTCAACATAAATATCCGAATATGGGTAAATCAGGGTGAAAAGGTGATAAAATGTGTAAGTTGAAATTAGACCCGTTACAGCGACAGTGGTTCCTCGGTCCGGCAGCGATGCTCTGGGTCGGTATCTATCTTACAGGCTTCTCTGTGGTCCACTGGCTGATCTACATACCGGCGACGATGGCGGTTTTTGCCCTTGTCACAGGTATCTGTCCGGGACAGATCATGATCTGCAAGCGGCGTGAGTGGTTTAAGAAGTTGAAAACAAAGGATGATAAATGATGAGATTACTAATGGGTATGCTGATGGCAGCCAATGTCTGGGCGATCAGCAACTTTGAGTTGGCACAAAAGAGCGATGCGGTGATGAGCGGTTATGAAGATGCCATCAGTGAGATGGAGATGACCCTGGTCAATGCCAACGGACAGGAGCGCAAACGTACGATGAAGTCCTGGGTACTGGAGAAGGAGGGGGGCGACAAGTCGCTTATGGAGTTCCTGACCCCTGCCGACGTCAAGGGGACCAAGTTCCTGAGCTATGAGCACGCAGACAAAGATGATGATCAGTGGCTCTACCTGCCGGCACTCAAGCGTGTCAAGCGTATCGCCTCGAAGAACAAGTCGGGCTCGTTCATGGGGAGTGAGTTCTCTTACGAGGACCTGACTGCCTTTAACATCGACAAGTATAGCTACAGTGGTGATGCCAAAGAGGTGACGGTAGAGGGTAAGAAGCTCTATGAGAGTGTACGTACCCCCAAGAGTAAGAACTCTGGCTATACCAAGCAGGTCTCTTGGATAGATCCAGAGACCTTCTTGACACAAAAGGTAGATTACTATGACCGTAAAAAGGAGCTGTTAAAGACAGCGACCTTCAGTGATTATAAGAAGATCGATGGTATATGGCGTATCGGTAAGATCACCATGGTCAACCACCAAAATGACAAGAAGACCATCCTGATCTGGAAGAACGAGACCATCAAGAACGGTCTTAAAGACAGAGACTTCAACAAAAGAGTGCTCAAGAGATGAGAACGTTCTTTGGGCTTTTGCTGCTCTCTTCACTGCTCTATGGGGAGTTGGAATATAAAGGGTATATCGGTCTGGACAGACAATATTATATCAGCAAGCCTTCGGGGAAACACCCGGGTAACTTGACCCTGCAGCAACAACTTGAACTCAAATATACCGAAGGTGACTTTGAGGCTGTGATAAGCCTTTATGCCCAAGAGGACAGCTATGACCTCAGTTCAGAGAAGAACGACCGCAGCTTCGTCCGTCTTGATGAACTCTACGGCAAGTACTATTTTGAGGACGACATGGTCCTGGCCGGACGAAACATCCGTTTCTGGGGTGCCCTTGAGGTGAACAACATCGTCGACACCTTCAATACCAGGGACTTTCGTACGGATGGACTGGACCCGCAGAAACAAGGTGCCTGGAACGTGTCATACACGCACTACTTTGAGAACAGTGAGCTCTCGCTTATCGCCAAGTTCTATGAAGAGCAGCAGAAGATGGCGGCCTACCCTTATGTCTATTACTTCTTTCCTGAAAAGGTGAATGTCCCGCCACTCGGACAGTTCGACCTCGATTATGATTCGGACCGTACAAGCAGTGAGAGCCTCTATCGACCGACACTCTATCTCAGCTGGTCGGGGTCGACAGAGAGCGACTACCCGATCGATTATGCTTTCATCATACAGCACGGATATGATTCGCAACGTGCTTTTGTCTCGGAGCTGGACTTTGTAAAACAGACCACGACGCTGCGTGAAGAGCTCTACCTTGTCAACAAGGTCATGAGCTATGAGACGATGGTCGTAGGGGCTACCCTCTTTAAGCTTGAGGCTCTTGTGACAGATGTGATCGATGAGGTCTATACGTCGGCAGTCCCTCAGGATGTGCAGATCGAAGACTACTATCAGTTCGGACTCGGTGTCGAACATACGATCAGCGGGATCATCGGTGATGCAGACCTGGGCCTTTTGGCAGAGTATTACAACTATGACACCTTTAAGAAGGGCGCCGACATCGCGACGGACCTGGACCTTTTTCAGGTCTTTCAAAATGACCTCTTCGTCGGCTTTCGCTACACCTTCAATGATGCGGCAGACGGTTCGATCATCGCGGGTGCGATGATCGATATGTCGTATCAGGAGCAGAGCTATTCGGTCAAGTTCGAACGCCGTAT
>Ga0256843_1003485_pt1 | contig 10908 bp, 12 predicted proteins | sample AlvinellametaG_FD_191572 | JGI IMG/M metagenome (GOLD analysis project Ga0256843, IMG submission 191572) | Pompeii worm associated microbial communities from hydrothermal vent at the East Pacific Rise, Pacific Ocean - Alvinella | ecosystem: Host-associated > Annelida > Integument > Unclassified ... | reverse complement strand
AAAATTCGAAGCGGAAGTCAGAGACAGGTTCAAATTCCTCTATTACGCTCCGTTTATGGTAGTAAGCGCCAAAACCAAAAGAAACCTTGATAAATTGAAAGAAAAAATTATCTATGTTTATGGAAATTACATAAAAAGAATTCCAACTTCACGTCTTAACGAATGGATTAAAGAAGCCACCCAAAGACATAAATTGCCAACAGATGTTAGAGGTAGGGAAATAAAAATCTATTACGCAACCCAGTTTGGAATCAAGCCGCCAACAATTGCGCTTGTAATGAATAAACCAAAATTACACTTTTCTTATGAAAGGTATTTAATCAATTTCTTAAGACAAAAAGAAGACTTTACGGGCACTCCTATAGTGCTTTTACCAAGAGAAAAAGGAGGAAAGAATGAAAAAGCTTAGTTTAGCCGCTATTTTGGTAGCGGGGATGGTTAGTTTTGCTAGTGCTGATTTTTTAAGTATTAGTGCTGGTGTTGGATATGAGCAACAAGATGTAAGTGGATATGCAGAAGTTGGAAATGTAAAAAACTATTTCAATAATAAAAGTGCAGAAACTGATGGTAATCTAAATACAGGGAACTTTGGATTAGATAATGAGAAAAATCCTTATTTTTGGGTGAAGTTTATTCATCCAGTACCTTTAATTCCAAATGTAAAATTTCAATATACCAAATATGACTCAACAGGCCATAGCAACTATATTTCAGGAAATGTGGAAATTTTTGGTGATTTTAAAATTCCTGCGTCTTTAACAAATGCAACAACAACTATGACTATTGATTCATATGATATTACACTTTTTTATGAATTTAAGCCAGTAGTAGCAGATATTGAAGCAGGAGTAGGTATTGATATTTGGAAAGGTTCTACTACAATTTATGGTACTTCAACTACTACAGGTGAAACTAAAACTTGGGTAGATGAAGATTGGAGTGTTGTGTTACCTTATATTTATGCACACGCAGAAAGTATGCAAATTAGTAATTTTTCTATTTTAGGTGATATAAAATTTGCTTCATTAGGGGATAATCATCATTATGATTATTTAGGGGCAGTAAAATATACTTTTGATATTGTAGGACCAGTAAATCCATATGTAAAAGTAGGGTATAGATATAAAGATGTTTATGGTGAAGATGGAGATAATAAAACTGAATTAGAATATAAAGGTTTCTTTTTAGAGGCTGGAGCTAAATTTTAATTTAATCTTTAATTATTCCCTGCCGATATAGTAGCAGGGAGAAAGAAATGCCTTTTGGCATTCTCCCTTAAATTAACAAGGGAGATTAAAAATGAAAAAAACGGCAGTTATTTTATTTTCAATTTTAAGTTTTGCAAATGCAGGATTATTTAATTTAAGTGGTGGATTTGGTATAGAAGAACAAAAAATTGGTGGTTATGTTCAAGGAAGCAAGGGAAAAAACTATTTTGGTGTAAAAAATGTTGACTTTCAATCAGACCCATATACTGGATATTTTGGGTTGCAAGACCAAAAAAAACCATACTTTTGGGTAAAATTAACTCATTCTATTCCATTTATTCCAAATGTTAAATTCCAATATAACAAATACGAAACTTCAGGCCATAGTAACTATATTGCTTCAAATGTTACAATCTTCGGAAAAGTTAGTGTAAATACAATTCTCACAGATGCCAATACGTATATGTTAATTGATTCAAAAGATGCAACATTTTTTTATGATTTTAATACTAAATTTGGTAACATTGAAGTGGGTGTAGGTGCTAACTACTGGAAAGGTACTTTTAGAATTTATGATAATAAAACAAAAAAATATAAAATTGATTACACTGGAACTTTACTTTTACCATATGGGTATGGGAGTATTGAAACACCAAAATATAATAATTTTTCATTCAAAACTGATTTAAAATTAGCAAAATTAGGCGAAAAACACTATTATGATGTGTTAGGGGCTATTAAATATAGCAAAAAATTTGGTATTATTGAGCCGTTTGTTAAAGCGGGTTATAAATACAAAGAAACATATTACAATGATGAAAATGACAACACTACAAAACTCGTTTACAAAGGATTATTTTTAGAAATAGGAGCGAAATTTTGAGAGTAGTTAGTGGAATGAGACCTACGGGTAAGCTTCATTTGGGGCATTATATTGGTGTGCTTAAGAACTGGAAAGAGTTACAGGATAAGTATGAGTGCTTTTTTTTCGTTGCAAACTGGCATGCTTTGTCTACAAAATATGATGAAGGGCTTGATTTAAACGAATTAAGTATCGAACTTGTAAAAGAGTGGATAGCAAGTGGAATAGATCCTAATAAAGCCACGCTTTTTATCCAAAGTGAAATAAAAGAACATGCGGAGCTTTATTTGATTTTAAATATGATAACACCTGTTAGCTGGCTTGAGAGAAACCCAACATACAAAGATGCATTATCTCAACCAGAATACAAAGATAAAAACAATGCCGGATTTTTAACATATCCAGTACTTCAAACGGCGGATATTATTCTTTATGATGCAAACTATGTGCCTATTGGAGAAGACCAAAAACCACACTTAGAAATTGCAAGAGAGATTGTTAGAAGATTTCATTATCTGTTTAAAAAAGAGATTTTTGTAGAACCAAAAGAGCTTTTAACTGAAATGCCGCGTCTTCCAGGACTTGATGGTAGAAAAATGAGTAAAAGTTACAATAATGCAATTTATTTAGATGATGATGAACAAACAATCTGGCAAAAAGTAAGACAGGCAAAAACAGACCCGGCACGTATTAAAAAAACAGACCCAGGACATCCTGAAGTATGTATTGTTTTTGATTATCACAAGGTATTTTCAACACCTGAAGAAGTTACTGAAATTGAAAATGCATGTAAGGCTGGAAGCATAGGGTGTGTTGAGTGTAAAAAAAGATGTGCCGCTAATATAAATAAACTAGTAGAGCCAATTAGAGAGAAAAAAGCTCAGTTAAAAAACGATGAAATTTTAGATATAATTAACTTAGCAAATAAAAGGGCAAAAGAAGAAGCTTCTAAAAAAATGGAAGAAGTAAACAAACTAATTTTTTAAAGGAGAGAAATGAAGACAAAAAAGATGTTTTGTGCTGAGAGAGTTCAAAGACTGATGATGAGTATCTTTTTATTGGTAATTTTAGCTTTACTTGCAAAAGGTTATTCACTTGTAGGTCTTGGAATGCTTGCATTTATGTCAATTATGCTTTTTATTCACTTTATTTTTGATTTTTGTCCATCAACTGTAGTATTAACTAAAATCTTTGGAAGCTGTTATTGCGAATGTAAGGAAGAAAATGAGTAAAATTAGCTATAAAGATGCCGGTGTAGATATTGATGCTGGTAATACCTTAGTTGAGAGAATCAAACCATTAGTAAAAGAGACTTTTAATCAAAATGTAGTTGGAGGTATTGGTAGTTTTGCTGGAGCTTTTAGACTTCCTAGTGGATATAAAAAGCCTGTTTTACTTTCAGCTACCGATGGAGTAGGAACAAAACTAAAACTTGCAATTGATGCAAAAAAATATGATACTGTTGGAATTGATTTGGTTGCAATGTGTGTAAATGATTTAATTTGTAACTTTGGTGAGCCTTTGTTTTTCCTTGATTATTATGCAACAGGCAAACTAGATGTAGATGCGGCAACTGATGTTATTAAAGGAATAGCTGAAGGTTGTAAACAGGCTGAATGTGCTTTGATTGGCGGTGAGACTGCTGAAATGCCTGGGATGTACAGTGAAGATGATTTTGACTTAGCTGGATTTGCTGTAGGTATTGCTGAAGAAGATGAGCTTAACCCTAAAGTAAAAGAGGGAGATGTTTTAATAGCACTTCCTAGTAGCGGAATCCATTCAAACGGATACTCTTTGGTTAGAAAGCTTTTCTTTGAAAAACTTAACATGAAATTTGATGATGAAATTGATGGAAAAAAACTAATTGATATATTACTTACGCCTACTAGAATTTATGTAAAAGACTTTAAAAAACTAAAACCATACATTAACGCCCTAGCACATATTACAGGTGGAGGAATTGTAGAAAACCTTCCAAGAGTTTTACCGGATGATTTAAAAGCGGTAGTTTATAAAGATAAAATAAAAGTACTTCCTATTTTTGAATTTATGAGTAAATACGTAGACGAAGCTGAAATGTATAGAACATTTAACATGGGAGTAGGTCTTGTTTTAGCTGTGGATAGCAAAGATGTTGATGAGGTATTAAAAAATAGTGATGGTTATGTTATTGGTGAAATACAAAAAGGACAAAAAGGAGTAGAGTTAAGATGAACCCCTCCCGTTTGCTCTCTATGTTGGTTGTAAGTATTGCAAGAACTCCGTTTCCTAAATTTATCCAGTGTTTTATAAACAAGGCCTATGTTAAGATTTTTGATATTGACATGAGTGAGTTTACTCCTGAAGACCCATGTGAATATAAAACGCTAAATGACCTTTTCATCAGACACAAAAAGTATATTGAGTTTTATGAAGATGAAGATATTTTTGTAAGCCCGTCTGATTCATTAGTAATTAGTGATGGTGAGATTGAGGATAATAGTGTCTATCAAATAAAAGGCAAAAAGTATAAACTAAATGAATTGATTTTAGAAGATGTAAACCTCAATGAAGGTTATTACGTAAATCTGTACCTATCACCAAAAGATTATCATAGATTTCATGTACCAATTGATATGGAAGTAGTAAGTGCTACATATATTCCAGGAACTCTAAAACCAGTTAAGCCTAGTTTTCTTGAAAAAGAGCTAGTGTTTCCTAAGAATAAAAGAGTTGTTTTAAAATGTAAAGATAAAAAAGATAGATACTTTTACTTTGTAGCCGTTGGTGCTATGATAGTTGGGAAAATTATTTTTAATTTTGATGAAAGATTGCAAAAAGATTATAAAGAAGTTACAACTTTTACATACGATAAACCAATTGTGCTAAAAAAAGGTGATGAGCTTGGAAGATTTGAATTTGGAAGCTCAATTTTATTATTCTTTGGACCAGAACACTTTAAGTACCTAAATCAAAAAGATTACGTAGAAGTAGGGGATATCTTAGGTGAAATTTACTAGGAGAGTATATTGAAAAAACTTCTTATTTTAATCCCTTTTTTGCTTTTTGCCGTTGATAACCAAAAGCTTCTTGATTGTTATGAAATTTTTGAACAAAAAAAAGCCGAACTTGAAGCAAAAGCTGAAAAAATTATAGAACAACAAGAGGCACTTGAAGCTTTAAAAAACACTTATATGGCTCTTTTTAAGAAAAAAGAAGAAAAATTAAAACAAAAAGAAGCGGAAATTAACGCAACACTTAAAAAGATAGAACTTGAAAAAGAAGAGATTAAAAAACTAGTAGAACAAAATAAAAAACTTTTAGAAGAGATTAAAAATGCAAAGCTTGATAAAGTTGCTCAAAGTTATGCCAAAATGAGACCCAAAAATGCTGCTTCGATACTTGAGAAGATGCCTGAAAATGATGCTTTAAAAGTCTTACAAAAATTACCTCCTAAAATAATTGCAAAAATCTTCTCAAAAATGGATCCACAAATAGCCGCTACTCTTAGTGACAAGCTACTTAAAATAAAGGATACAAATGAAAGCACAACTTCTCCTAACGCCAACGGGAGCTAAATATTTAATTGCAAAAGCGCTTTTAAAAAAAATAGATTTTTCAAAAAGAGTTTATATAGCTTATGGCTCAACAAATCAAATACTTCTTGAAATGCTTGGATTTAATTATGAAGATATGTATGTAGCTGGATGTTTTGCAAATAATGCTTTAAATGTCACCAAATCAAGACCACAAATTGTTGTTTTAGAAAATAAAAAAGAAATTGACATCTCTAATTTTGAATTAACAAGTGAAGATTATTTTATAAAAGGTGCAAATGCTCTATGGTATGAAGGCAATACTAAACACGCTGCTGTTGCCGCGGCGGATGAAAACGGCGGAACATTTGGGAATTTTTACATAAAAGCGGCTTGTCGTGGTGCTAAAGTAATTATTCCAGTAACTCATGAAAAGCTTATTCCTTTTTATCATCCTTCTACACAAAATGTAGATTTGGCAATGGGTAGTAAAATTGCAATGCTAAGATTTTTTTATGGAGAAATTTACACAGAAATTGAAGCGTTTAAAGAACTATTTGAAGTGGATGCAAAAGTAATAGCAAGCGGTGGTATTATAGGAAATGAGGGAAGTGTTGTGTTTGAAATAGAAGGAAAAAGAGCAAAAGAGGCGTTTGAATTTGCAAAAAAAGCTAACTCTTATAAATTCGAAAAAAAGGCGGAGTTTCTTTATTAATTTGTTATAATTTTAAAAAAAAGGTTTGTAATGCTCATAAAAGAAGCCCAAGTGCCTTTTATTGCCAGAAGAATAGCGATTGATTTATTAAATAGTGGATATGTAACATTCCCAAAAGGAATGGATAACGCAATAAAAGAGATTGAAGATATTTTGCTTGATGATGTTTTGTGGGAAAGAGAAATAGAAGATAAAGCAAGAGAAATCCTTGCAAAACAAGAAGAAGAAAACGAATATCTCTTTTATGATGTGGATAGAAGAGAAATTTTTAAACTTATCAAAAAACAGATAGCTGAAGAAGAGGGATTTCCTTTAAAAAAAGATGAAAGAATAGATGACGTTGCTCATTATATGGTAAAAGAGCTGTGGGATAAAGAGTTAGTTGATTATGATGTAAGAGATGGAAAAATAAAAAACATTATCTTTAAATCTATTATGAACTTTTTAAATCAAGAAATTGAAGCAAGAGATGCGGTGTATAAAAAAATGGAAAACTATAAAAGACCGCTTGTACCTGGAAGTGAAGAGTGGGAACTTGTGTTTCAAAGACTTTATGAGCAAGAACTTAAAAAAAGAGGTTTGCTATGAGAGTATCAATACTTTTAGAAAACGGGACTTTTTTAACCGCTAAAGGTTTTGGAGCTAAAGGTACTGCTGTAGGAGAAATTGTTTTTAATACATCTATGAGTGGATACCAAGAAATTATTACAGACCCAAGCTATGCTGGTCAGTTTGTAGTATTTACAATGCCAGAAATTGGAAATGTGGGTGTTAACAAAGATGATATGGAAAGCAAAAAAGCGTGGCTAAAAGGTGTAATTGTAAGAGAATATGTTGATACTTATTCAAATTTTAGAGGTGAGAAGAGTTTGGGTGAGTTTTTAAAAGAAGAGGGGATTTTAGGGATTAGCGAAATTGACACAAGATTTTTAACTAAAATGATTAGAAACGAAGGTGCTATGATGATGATAGCATCTAGTGAAATCCATGATAAAGATGAACTTGAAAAAATCCTAAAATCAACTCCAAGAATTGAAGAGATAGATTACATTAAAGAAGTTACTACAAAAGAAAAATATATCCATCCTCATGGTGCTTGGGATTCAAAAAATTTCAAATACAAAGAAAAAAATACCGACAAAAGAATTGCTGTATATGATTTTGGAGTAAAAAGAAACATCTTAAATGAACTAACAGAAGCTGGAATGGAGTGTGTTGTGGTGCCGGCTTCTACTCCTGTAGAAGAAGTTATTGAAATGTATAAAAATGGAGAAATAGGAGGAGTTTTCTTAAGTAATGGACCTGGAGATCCTTTAATTTTAAAAGAGATTCACAAAAAAATAGAAAAATTGCTTGAAGCTAAAGTTCCTATGTTTGGTATTTGTCTTGGACATCAACTCTTAAGTATTGCTCATGGTTATCCAACATTTAAGCTAAAATTTGGTCACCATGGAGGAAACCATCCGGTTAAAAACTTTATAGGCAAAAAGCCAGTTGTAGAAATTACGGCTCAAAATCACAACTATAACGTACCTGAAAGTATTGAAGAAATTGCCGAAGTTACACACAAAAACTTATTTGATGGTACAATTGAAGGTGTTAAATATAAAAACGAACCAGTGTTTTCAGTGCAACACCACCCAGAAGCAAGTCCTGGACCGCATGATAGTAAATATATTTTTAAAGAGTTTTACAATATCGTAAAATGAATCTAAATCTAATTCACAAACTTCTTTTTGGAATCTTTTTTCTTTTTTTACTTTTTAGTGCAATTGTTTTTTTGGTAGGGGATTATATGATAAATCCCCTTTTTTCTATTGTAGTTTTTGTAGCCATATTGTATATTGTTTATTATGTAGCAATAAAAGTTTTTATGAAAGATTTATAGCTTTTCGCCTTCTTCTAAAATTTTATTGAATACTTTTAGAGTCATTTTAACGTCTTCTAATGCATCATGGTAATTAGCGTTTTGATTTCCTAGGAAAAATGCAACGGCTTCTTCAAGTTTTGGTTGTTTTTTCTTATCAAGCACAACTATATCCCATGCATAAAACATCGTATCAAATATAGGAATATCAACTATATTTGGAAAATGTTTGGCTCTTTCTAATTCTCTTTTAAGCACCCCAAAGTCGTAAAACACATTATGCCCTACTACCATATCAAGCGAGTTAAATATTTTTAAAATTTCATCTTTTTTTTCTTCAAAAGTTGGTTTATCTTCTAAATCTTCTTGTTTGATTTTATGAACTTTATAAGCATCTTCACTAATTGTAGCTTTTGGATTTAAAAACTCATATATTTCATCAGTATCCATACTTTCCATGTCCTGAATAACTATAGCATAAGAGATTATATAACCGGCAATATCAGTAGTTTCTGTATCAAATACCCCTATTTTTTTTATTTTCGCATCACTTGGAGTATTTTTTAAGTCATTTACGTAATATTTTAAAAACTCTTTGCTTGAAAACGCTTTTTGAGCGGGAATTGGCTTTAATCTTTTCATAACGCCGTCTCTTTCAAGAATACAAGAGACTAAATAGTCTTTATAGTTTCTAAAAATTATATTTTCTTTTATATCTTCTTGGATACATTTTGTAAGGTAGCTTTTGTCTTTTTTTAGCTCTTCAATAGCGTAGTTTCTTGTTTTTTTGTTAAATATTGTGGCTCTTCTTAAGGCTTCAATCTTTTGAGGTAATCTCAAAATTTTTCCTTTTTGTGCAATTATAGCCTAATTTAGTTTCAAGATAAGATATAATTACATATAAAAAAGGTTTTGTATGCCAAAAAGAGAAGATATAAAAACCATTTTGCTTATTGGCTCTGGTCCTATAGTAATTGGACAGGCTTGTGAGTTTGACTATTCTGGAGTTCAAGCTGCAAAAACATTAAAATCATTAGGTTATAGAGTTGTTCTTGTAAACTCAAATCCGGCTACAATTATGACGGACCCTGAATTTGCTGATGCTACATATATCGAACCTATTACCCCTGAAGTAGTTGCTAAGATTATTGAAAAAGAAAAAGTTGATGCTATTCTTCCTACAATGGGAGGTCAAACGGCGTTAAATGTTGCAATGGAAATGTATGAAAAAGGTATGCTAAAAGGCGTTGAGTTTTTAGGCGCTAATCCTGAAGCAATTAAAAAGGGTGAAGACAGGGAAGAATTTAAAAAAGCAATTGAAAAAATCGGCCTTGATATGGCAAGAAGTGAAACGGCTCATACATTAGATGAAGCTATAAATATTGCAAAAGAGATTGGATTTCCTTTAATTGTAAGAGCGGCATACACGCTAGGTGGGCTTGGAAGTGGTGTTGCATACAATATGGAAGAGTTTAAAGAGCTTGCAAAAATTGGTCTTGAAGCAAGTCCTATTAGTGAGATTGAAATACTAGAATCTCTTCTTGGCTGGAAAGAATATGAAATGGAAGTTATTAGAGACAAAGATGATAACTGTATTATTGTTTGCTCTATTGAAAACTTCGATCCTATGGGTGTTCATACAGGGGATAGTATTACTGTAGCACCCGCACTTACGCTTACAGATAAAGAATATCAAAGAATGAGAGACGCTTCTTTTGCAATTTTAAGAGAAATTGGCGTTGATACTGGTGGTAGTAACGTTCAGTTTGCCGTAAACCCTAAAAACGGAAGAATGATTGTAATTGAGATGAACCCAAGGGTTAGTAGAAGTTCAGCCCTAGCTTCTAAAGCTACGGGATATCCTATTGCAAAAGTTGCAACTCTTTTAGCGGTAGGTTATACTCTTGATGAAATCAAAAACGACATTACTGGAACTGCTGCTAGTTTTGAGCCGGTAATTGACTATATTGTTACAAAAATTCCAAGATTTACGTTTGAAAAATTCCCAAGTGCTGATTCAACACTTACAACTTCAATGAAAAGTGTTGGTGAAGTAATGGCTATTGGTAGAACATTTAAAGAATCTATTCAAAAAGCACTTTATTCTCTTGAGACAGGGCTAGATGGATTTGAAAGACGTGAATGTGATGAAGAGACTTTAATAAAAAAACTTAGAATTCCAAACGATGAGAGAGTTTTATATGTAGCCGAAGCCTTTAGAATGGGTAAAAGTGTTGATGAAATTTATGAAATCAGTAAAATCGACCCGTGGTTTTTAAATCAAATCAAAGAGATTGTAGAACTTGAAAAAGAATTTAGTAAAGATATGCTAAAAGATGAAGAGCTTTTAAGAAAAGCAAAGACTTACGGATTTAGTGATAGAATGATTGCAAAAATCATAGGTGTTAGCGAAGAAGACGTTTATAAAGCAAGAAAAGCGTTAGGAATTGAAATCGACTATAACGAAGTCGATACCTGTGCGGCTGAATTTGATACGACTACTAGTTATCTGTACTCAAGCGTAAATGTTACAAAAGATGTTCCTTTAAGAGAATCTAATCTTAAAAACGATAAAAAAGCGCTTATTTTAGGCGGTGGACCAAATAGAATCGGACAGGGGATTGAGTTTGATTACTGCTGTGTTCATGCTGCATTTGCATTAAACGACCTTGGGGTAAAAACAATCATGTACAACTGTAACCCTGAAACAGTTTCGACTGACTATGATACAAGTGATGTTC
>Ga0256843_1003484_pt1 | contig 10908 bp, 8 predicted proteins | sample AlvinellametaG_FD_191572 | JGI IMG/M metagenome (GOLD analysis project Ga0256843, IMG submission 191572) | Pompeii worm associated microbial communities from hydrothermal vent at the East Pacific Rise, Pacific Ocean - Alvinella | ecosystem: Host-associated > Annelida > Integument > Unclassified ... | reverse complement strand
AAGACCCTATATGATCCGTATCAAATACCATCACTATGTCTATACCCCGATGACGGAAGAGCTTCTCAGTCTTTTCAGTCCGATCAATGCCTTGTTCGGACCGACCCTTGAAATGGGGCTTGATCTTGATATGGAAGTGCTTGATCATCGAAAGATCATTGCGCGTTACCATTACCAAAAGAGGTTTGAAGCAAAAAGAGATGAGGTCAAAAAGATCGCTGAAACATTTTTTGACGACAGTATGAAAACGTTTCTTGATGCTCTGGCACATCAGAGCGGACTCAAACCTATCGCTGTCAAGTCGGATATAGAGAAAAAGTAGAGGTGCTGTGATGAAACATATGGTGTGGCTGCTGACAGCGGTTTTAACAAATATTGCAGTATATGCGGACGATCTGCAATGTCTGCGTTATGCCCCTGAAGATTTCATAGCATCAAAAAGATGGATCCCGCCGGGGAAAGAGCTTTCATCCAAAGATATCATCGGTCCGATAGAAGAGGTGTATCTTCTGAAACTCCCCTCCCTCAAGAAGCAGGATTTTTACAATACGGTGAGTATTGTTGTCAGGGTCAGTGGGAAGGTATATCGCAATGACTATCTTGACTGTGCATGGGAAAAGGGAGCATACTACTGTCGGGGTGAGTGTGACTCGGGGCAGGTATGGCTTGACCGTTCGAACAGGATGCGGTTCGAGTTCGTCAGCTACAGCAAGGAGGGAAGGGAGGGACCGGAACTGCTGCTTGAACTCTACCCCAAAGAGCAGAACAGATGGATCGATGGAAAAGAGGTTGCCTGTCCCAAAGAGATAAAGCAAGGGAACTATGTCTGTTACGGGAAAAAAGAGAAAGGGACATATTTTTTCTGCCACCGTTCACGTCTCTCTTGCAAAGCTTCAGGGGAACACCGTTTTGGCTACTACCACGATGAGAGTGCCGTACGTGCGGCATTGATGCGATGTGATATGTCGGCACCCAAAAGACCATAGGCTATTTTGCCTGTGCGATCAGGACACCTTCCAAGAGTTTGTCGATATCGCCATCCAGAATCGCATCGACATTGGTGAATGCCTGTCCGCTTCGGGTATCTTTGACCTGCTGGTAAGGCTGGAGAACATAAGAGCGGATCTGGTACCCCCACCCGATATCTGATTTCTCTATGCCGTCGATCGCTGCTTTTTTCTTTGCCAGTTCATACTCAAAAAGGCGTGATTTGAGCATCTTAAGTGCCGAAGCTTTGTTCTTGTGCTGACTTCGGTCGTTCTGGCACTGTACAATGATGTTGGTCGGGATGTGGGTGATACGGATCGCAGAGTCGGTGGTATTGACATGCTGCCCTCCCGCACCTGAGGCACGGTAGGTGTCGATACGGATATCTTTATCTTCGATGACGATGTCGATATCATCATCGATCTCCGGGGAGACCATGACCGAAGTAAAAGAGGTGTGGCGTTTGGCATTGGAGTCAAAGGGACTGATACGGACCAGACGGTGGATACCGTTCTCTACTTTAAGGTAGCCGTAGGCATTCTCCCCTTTGATAATGAAACTTACATCCTTGATACCTGCTTCCTCTCCGGGCTGATAGTCAAGCACTTCGACTTTGAATCCATGACGTTCCGCCCAACGCAGGTACATACGGTAGAGCATGCTTGCCCAGTCCTGACTCTCCGTACCGCCGGCTCCGGGGTGAATGGAGACGATGGCATTGTTACCGTCATGTTCCCCGCTGAGCATCATTTGTACTTCGAGGGCTTTGATATGCTCCTGAAGAGACTCGGCATCATCAAAGAGCATCTCCAGCGTCTCTTCATCTTTTTCCGCTTTTGCCATTTCGAAGTACTCTTTAGCATCGGACAGGGCATCATTGGCGTTGTTGTAGGTCTCCAGTATACGTTCGGTCTTGGTCTTCTCCTGGGAGATCTTTCCTGCCGCAGCCGCATCGTTCCAGAAATTGGGATCTTGCTGCATCTGCTCGATCTCATCAAGACGCTTTTGGAGATCATCGGGTTTGACAATATTGGTAATGTTCTCCATTTTGGTAGAGAGGGTTTTTAAGAGTTCGCTGTATTCGTAAGCATCCATGTGAAAAAGTTCCTTTTTCAAGTTAATAGTGAAAAGTGAATAATGAATAGTGTCGGTAAGCATAACAAGTTATGCATTTATTGGGAATATATCTGTCTATTTAATGGTTTATTATTCACTAATAAGTTATGATTTTACCAAAATATAGCAAAGCAGAGGGTTAGAGATGATCATTGTACGTACGATCGCACAGTTGCAAGAGGCAAAAAAAACACTGAACGGTTCTATTGGGTTCGTACCTACAATGGGTGCGTTGCATCAGGGGCATTTGAGCCTGATACAGCAGGCACGTCAGGAGAATGATGCGATGATCGTTTCGGTATTTGTCAACCCGACACAGTTCCTTGAAGGTGAGGATCTGGATGCATACCCGCGTAAAGAGGAGGCTGATGCGAAGATCTGTGAGCTGGCGGGAGTGGATATTCTGTTCATGCCGACGATCGATCAGATGTATGAGAGTGATGAGCTCTGCATCGGTGCACCAGCTATTCGAGGGTATATTTTGGAGGGTGAGAAACGTCCGGGACATTTTGACGGAATGCTGCAGGTGGTGATGAAGTTGCTCAACCTCTCTTCTGCGACCCGTGCCTATTTTGGTAAAAAAGATGCCCAGCAGCTTTCTCTCATTACCCAGATGGTCAAGAACTACTTTATGGATGTGCAGATCGTACCGTGTGAGATCGTCCGGGATGAAAAAGGACTGGCACTGAGCTCTCGCAATGTCTATATGAATGAAGAGGAAAAACAGCGTGCATTGGCACTTTCACGTTCTCTTAAACGTGCAACCAAAATGGTAATGTCCGGAGAGCTGGATGTTGAAACCATCAAAGCGGAGATGATGAAGGTGTTGGCAGAGACGGACAAGGTAGAGTATGTGGCTGTTGTCGACAGGACCTTTCGTCCACTTGAGAAAGTGGAGATAGGCAATACCATCATTCTTGTTGCTGCCTGGGTCGGAAAGCCGAGGCTGATCGATAATATTTGGATATGATCCTTTAAAAAAGATCCATATTGGTATTGACCGGTACCGCTCTTGGTTTTGGTTTGGGTTTACTCACAGGGTGGATCGGTTTGGGGATCGGTCTTGGTTTGCGTTTGGGAACGCGAATAACCTTCTGAGGTTTTTTGACTGCTGGTTTTTCTACCTGTTTTATTTTTGGTGGCGGTGGCAGGATCGGTGCGGAAACTTCTGCTTCACTCTCCTTCTCTCCATACAGAGGTATCTCTTTTCGTGGTTTGCTTTCTGCCACCTCTTCAGGTTCGAGATAGCCCTGGTCAACCAGAATACGAACTGTGTTCCTGAATGTCGGTACAGCAGACTGGGAAGCAAAATACTTATGCCACTTCTTGGCACGGATAACCAGAACACCAATGGTGTATTTATGTCCTTTCTTGTCATTGGCAAATCCGTAGAAGCTGCTGTGGTACTCTCGAACATAGCGTCCGTGTTTGGCAATGTGAGCCGTTCCTGTTTTTCCGCCTATCTCCAGTCCGGGATACTGGGCTTTGACACCCGTTCCGCGCTTAACGACCTCTTTGAGGATCTCATGGATCTGGTTGGCCGCTTTTTTGCCTATTGGGTGCAGATCTCCAACTGTTGGAGGTAGAATATAGTGTCTTCCTTTGGCATCTTCAAGATAGTCCACCAGTCTTGGTGTTACGGCAACGCCATCGTTATTGAATGCGGAGTAGGCTTTGAAAAGCTGTGCAAAAGTGACCAGCATCCCGTAACCGTAGGAGCTGTTGGCACGGTGCATCTGATTGTTGAGCAGTCTCAGTTTTTTGACCCTTCCGGGGAGGTCACGGCTGAGGTCGATGCCTGAAGGTTTGGAAAAACCAAATCCGAGCAGACCATCTCTAAACTCCTGCCCGCTGAGTTTCCATGAGACCTGAGAGATACCGACATTGGAAGAGTGAACAATAATATCGGTAGTGGTCAGACCGGCAAATTTCTCATCATCGGTAATTGTACGGCGTTTGCCGATCTTCATGCGTCCGTTGAAGGTGTTGAACCAGGTCTTCGGGGTGACACGTTTGTGGTCAAGTGCCAGTGAGAGTGTGATCGGCTTGAGTACGGAACCCGCTTCATAGGGGTATTCGGCAAATTTGGGATTGAGTGCAGGGATGTCTTTTTGGGTAATGTGGGAAGGGTCATAGCGTTCGCTACTTGCCATGGCTAGTACCCTTCCTGTTTGACTCTCCATCACCCCCACAAGGATCTCATCTGCATCGATACGCTGCTTCATTGCATCGATCATCTTCTCTACCCTGCGCTGGAAAGCCAGAGGAATATTCAGGTGCAGATCCATCCCGTCCACACGCATTTTCTGAATGCTGTTCTTGTCATGGATGATGTTCCCTCCCACATCACGCTTTCCTTTGAAATAACCGTCTTTTTTAGAGGTGATGTGTTTTTCATATTTACGCTCAAGCCCCTTTTTCCCTTCAGGTCTGGTGTAGTGTCCGTCACTTTTTTTGCCTACATATCCCAGAATCGGACTGAGAATATCATGAAGCGGAAACTGACGGCTCTCTCCGACTTCTGTGATATCCAGACCGTACAGTACTTCAATACCCGAGCGTATTTTAATGGAGCGGAAAACCTTGAGCTGTCTGAGTTTGTATGCCAGTGATTTAAGTTGCATCGCCTCTTTGGCATTAAGTGTTTTGGAGAGAATGATATTGCCTTTTCCCTTTTTGTCACGTATACGTTTTTCAACTGTCTTTTCAGGAATGCCGCTGTAGATGCTGAAGAGTCTGATGAACATCTTCTTTTTTCCCGGATCGATACTCTCTCCCCGAATAACTGCCTGATAGGTTTTGTGAGAACGGCTGAGGGTGTAATTGTCTGCCGAGATGATGGCACCGCGCAGAGAGCGGTCGTGAATGGTTGCATTTTGGCTGGGGATCTTACGTTCCGAAGAGATTGTGCCAAGGATGGAAAAAAGGAAAATAAGCATAGCAAGTATCAGCAGTATGAAAAGCCAAGAGATCTTACTGGTACGTTGCTGCATGGCACGGTTTTTTATTGCTTTATCCATCTTTTCCCCATTGTGGATAGAATTTTATCAAAGTTATCTGGTAAATTCGATAAAATACCTTTCATTATGATCAAAGAATACAGAAAGAAAGTTAACGCAAATGATCGATAAACCGCTTTTAAGTGCTGTCATGGCGCTGCTTACACTGTCACTGGTGATGGACTACTCGCTCTCTGTCTATACGGTGCAGCATTTTGGCTACCATGAATTCCATTTCCTTATCCGTCAGAGCGGTGCGGTGTTCGCAGGACTGGTCTCGATGATCATTCTCAGTCGGCTCGACCCTGACCGCTGGTTCTCCAGGGTGGGTATGCTGCTTTTTATCCTTTTTTTCATGCTGATGGCAGTTATGCAGTTCCTTCCCGCTTCACTGGTCAATGCAGTTGGAGGTGCAAAACGCTGGATACACCTTGGCCCTGTCTCCATAGCACCGGTAGAGTTCTTTAAAGTAGGATTTGTATTCTTTCTTGCCTGGAGCTTTAAACGGAAACTGGGAAACAAAGAGAAGATGGGGTTTATAGAAGAGGTGCGAATGTTCACCCCGTATCTGCTTATCTTTTTTGCCGCGGTTGTGCTAATCGCGATATTCCAGAAGGATCTGGGACAGGTGGTGGTACTGGGAGCCACACTGCTGACATTGTTTCTTTTTGTGGGAAGTTCCTACCGTTTTTTCCTCTCTCTTCTCTCTCTTGCCTTTGCCGGGGTGGTCGCGCTTATTTTCCTTGCGCCGCACCGTATGGCACGTATCAAAAGCTGGTGGGTCAGTGTACAGGATAAAGTGCTGTCACTTTTTCCGTTCGAGTCGGTGCAGAACCTCCGGGTCGAAGCAACTGTAAAAGAGCCGTGGCAGATCTCCAACTCGCTCAATGCTATCCATAACGGCGGGATGCTGGGGCAGGGGCTTGGGAATGGGCAGTTCAAGCTGGGCTATCTTTCAGAGGTACACACGGACTTTATTCTTGCAGGGATCGCCGAAGAGCTTGGTTTTGCAGGGATCGCCGTGGTAGTAGGATTGATACTGTTTGTGATCTTCCGTATCTTCAAGATCGCATCCAAGGTACAGGATACGATGTATTACCTTTTCAGTATCGGTGTGGGACTGCTGATCGCATACGCGTTCCTTCTTAATGCCTACGGGATCGCGGGGATCACCCCTATCAAAGGAATAGCCGTACCGTTCCTGAGTTATGGCGGATCGCATATTCTGGCGATGTGTATCGCCATCGGGATGGTACTGATGATCTCCAAGAAGGTACCGCGTGATATGCATGGGAATATCCTCTAAGTAATGAATAATTAATAGTGAACAATGAATAATGTTGGTATGCTTTTCTATTGAAAAGCTTTTATCTGTAACCCAATGAGAACAAAGATTCTTAACAAGGTTGCGGTCAATCGTGAATTCCCAAAAGAGTGAAGGAAATAAGATGAGCATAGTCATGACTGGCGGCGGAACAGGCGGGCATCTTGCTATTGTCAAGGCGGTCAAGGAAGCCTTGGTTAATGAGGAACGAGGAATGAGTAATGAGAAACCGAAAAGTGTATCGCAGCGTGATACTGACAACTCCTCACTCCTCACTCCTCACTCCTCACTGATTTATATTGGCTCTACCAAAGGGCAGGATAAGCAGTGGTTTGAAGATGATGAAGATTTTGATGCCAAATACTTCTTCGAGACACGCGGTGTGGTCAACCAGAGAGGTCTGGGAAAGCTCCGATCCCTTTGGATGATGTTCCATGCGATGCGTCAGGCACGTAAACTGCTGAAAAAGCACAATGCAAAAGTGGTTTTTTCTGTTGGAGGATTCTCTTCTGCTGCTACTGCGATCGCAGCAAAGACATTGCGTATTCCTTTGGTGATCCATGAACAGAATGCGGCATTGGGATCACTGAACAGGCTGCTCAAACCCTACGCGGATGTATTTATCTCCTCATACCTTGAAGAGAGCCCCGTGAAAGCCTATCCGGTCAAGGAGATCTTTTTTGAGAGTGCCCGTATCAGAGAAAAGGTAAGTACAGTGATCTTCCTGGGGGGATCACAGGGAGCCAAAGCGATCAATGAACTGGCACTCTCCATCGCACCAGAGTTGAAAGCTCGAGGGATCAAGATCATCCATCAAGCTGGGGCTAAGAATATTGATGAGGTTCAAAAAGCCTATCATGATATTGGTATTGAGGCAGAGGTCTTCGGGTTTACCACTAAACTTGCCGATTATATGAAAGAGGCGGATCTTGCTATTGCCAGAGCGGGAGCTTCGACTTTGTGGGAGCTTTCGGCCACGGCACTGCCGACCCTGTTCATTCCCTACCCCTATGCGGCAAGTGATCATCAGTACTATAATGCCAAATTTCTGGTAGACCGTGAACTGGCATGGCTGATGAGAGAAGATGAGATAGAGACAGAAAAGGTCCTTTCCCTGCTCGATGAAGATCTTTCTGTTAAAAGCAAAGGTCTGATGGAGATCATAGAGCGTGAGGGAAGCAGGCAGATCGCAGATCTGCTTCGGTCATATCTTTGATTCCACGATTTTCCAACGATTTCTGTCTATACTGTGTGCAGAATGTATAGAAAGGAGTGCATAATGAATGTAAAACAGTTGGTATGGGGTATAGCGACAGTCATTGTTATGATCGGATTAAGCGGATGTGACAGCTATGATGAAGGGTATGATGATGGCTATTATGACGGGTTCTATGATGGTGCAAGGGTACCTGATGGTGCTATGACCACTCTTTTTCTCATTGACAAAGACGGATTTACACTGGGAGGTGTTGCCTATAGCTGTATCGATCCTTCAGGCATGGGTACCGGCAACTTTGTTACTGCACCCAACGGTGAATTCTCGTTCATTCCCGGCGAACGGTGTACCTTTGATCTTTACGGACTTTACGGTACCCCTGAAGACCCTGTCTTTATTGAAGATGATCGAGGTTTTGGCAAGGGAGATATCCCCTATCAGTGTATACAGGATGAAGGGTTTACCTATGAGGATGGAAGCTTCGAGTATATCGATGATGATATCTGTACCTTTTACTTCTAAAAACAATACATACAGAGGTGTAGCAAACTCCTACAACTCTGTATGATCTGACCGAAAAAAAGATCCTTCACCTCATAATAACCTCATTTTCGATAAAATATCTCCAATTTATTACTCAGGACAGTTTTCAATGGATATCAGAAAAGCATATTTGGATTTTTTTCAGGAACGCGGTCATCAGCTTGTCGAGAGTTCTCCACTCGTACCTGACGATCCGACCCTTCTTTTTACCAATGCGGGTATGGTGCAGTTCAAGAACATCTTCACCGGTGATGCACCGATCCCCAACCCGCCAAGAGCGACCTCTTCGCAGACCTGTATCCGTGCAGGCGGAAAGCATAACGACCTTGACAATGTCGGCTACACGGCACGCCACCATACTTTCTTCGAGATGTTGGGGAACTTCAGTTTTGGCGACTATTTCAAAAAAGAGGCAATCGCCTATGCGTGGGAATTCGTGACAGGTAAGGAGTATCTGGCTCTGCCTGTTGAGAAGATATGGGTGACCGTACACGACAGTGACGATGAAGCATACGAGATGTGGAAAGCGCATATCTCCGAAGATCGCATCATGCGTTTTGGCGACAAGGACAACTTCTGGCAGATGGGTGATACTGGACCGTGTGGACCATGTAGTGAGATATTCTACGATCAGGGAGAGGAGCATTTTAACTCTCCTGAAGATGTGATGGGTGGCGAGGGTGACCGTTTCCTTGAGATCTGGAACCTGGTATTCATGCAGTATGAAAGAGATGAACAAGGTACACTCCATCCGCTTCCAAAACCAAGCATCGATACCGGGATGGGCTTGGAGCGTGTTGTGGCGATCAAAGAGGGCGTGCTTAACAACTACCACTCTTCTCTCTTTAAGCCGTTGCTTGATGCCATTGGCAAACTGGTAGGCAAGCCGTATGACTACGATGCACCCAACTCTGCTAGCTACCGTGTTATCGCCGATCATGTCCGTTCGGTCAGCTTCTTGCTTGCGCAGGGTGTGAACTTCGACAAAGAGGGGCGCGGGTATGTCCTTCGCCGTATCATGCGTCGTGCTATCCGCCACGGCTATCTTTTGGGGCTGAGAGAGCCGTTCATGTATAAACTCGTGGATGCGCTCATTGAAGTGATGGGTGATCACTACGGATACCTCAAGACCAAAGAAGAAGCCATCAAAACCTCTATGAAGCTTGAAGAGGAGCGCTTCTTCGACACCATCGAAGCGGGTATCAAACTCTTTAACCAGGAGCTTGAAAAGACCACCGATACCTTCAATGGCGAGGTGGCGTTCAAACTCTACGACACTTTTGGTTTCCCGCTTGACCTGACAGAAGATATGCTCAGAGAGAAGGGCATCAAGCTTGATATCGATGCATTTAATGCCAAGATGGAAGCACAGAAAGCACAGTCCAAAGCCAACTGGAAAGGGACAGGCGATGCGGCGACAAGTGGAGACTTCAAACAGCTCAAAGAGCAGTTTGGGCTCAATGAGTTTGTCGGCTATGAGACGACTGAGACAACCACTAAAGTCTTGGCACTTCTTGATGAGAACTTCAAACAGGTCGATGCGATTGACGGCAAAGGGTGGGTGATGCTTGAGAAAACACCGTTCTATGCAGAGTCAGGTGGACAGGTGGGAGATCGCGGTACGATCAAAGTAGCAGGTAGCAGTGAGCAGATAGCAGTGAAAGATACCAAGAAATTTTTAGATATGAACCTCTCTGAAGTCGAAGGAAAACTTTCTGTTGGTGATGAGGTGGTTGCAACCGTCGATCAGTCCCGTACGGAGATCGAGAAGCACCACTCGGCAACACACCTGCTGCATGCGGCACTCAGAGCTATTTTGGGTGAACATATCTCTCAGGCGGGTTCACTCAACGATGACAAACGTCTGCGTTTTGACTTCTCACACCCTAAAGCGATGACAGAGGAAGAGTTGCAAAAAGTAGAGGACTGGGTCAATGACAAAGTGCAGCGTGCCATCCCAAGAACAACAGAAGTAATGAGCATCGAAGAGGCGAAGAACTCCGGTGCATTGGCGCTCTTTGGCGAAAAGTATGGCGACAAAGTACGCGTAGTCAGCATGGGAGATGCCTCGATAGAACTGTGCGGTGGAACACACGTGGACAATACATCACGCATTGGTCTTTTCATGATCACCAAAGAGAGCGGGGTGAGTGCGGGTGTCAGACGTATCGAAGCGATCTGCGGCCGTGCGGCAGTTGAGAAGGTTCAAGGACTTCGCCATGAGCTTGAACAGATCAAAGATGAGGTGAAGAACCAAAATCCGATCGCTGGTATCAGTAAGCTCAAAGAGGAGATCAAAACTCTTAAAGGCGAACTTAAAGCAGCCCTGAACAGCTCTAAAAAAGAGTTGACCCCTGTCGATGTCAACGGTGTCAATGTGATTGTCGATGAGGTACAAGCAGGTGACATCAAAGAGATGATCGATGAGGCGAAGAACAAGTATGAGAATGTTGCTATTATGCTCTTCCAGAAAAAGGGTGAGAAAGTCCTTTTGGCAGCAGGTTCCAAGAACACACCGGTCAAAGCGGGAGATTGGATCAAATCGATCGCACCGATCGTAGGCGGAGGCGGAGGCGGTCGCCCCGACTTTGCTCAAGCAGGTGGGAAGAAACCTGAAAAGATCACTGAAGCGATCGAAGAGGCGAAGACCTATCTTGCAGAAGTGTTAGAGGGTGGGAATTAAAAGCACGGATGTGCTTTTTAATGAATGATGAATGATGTGG
>Ga0256843_1003482_pt1 | contig 10911 bp, 11 predicted proteins | sample AlvinellametaG_FD_191572 | JGI IMG/M metagenome (GOLD analysis project Ga0256843, IMG submission 191572) | Pompeii worm associated microbial communities from hydrothermal vent at the East Pacific Rise, Pacific Ocean - Alvinella | ecosystem: Host-associated > Annelida > Integument > Unclassified ... | reverse complement strand
GATATGATTGTTGTTCTAAAAAAGAGAGAAAACAAGCTCAAAGAAAGTGCAATAATGAAGTGTCATTTAAGAATAAAAATTTATATGATTTTGATCACGAAATTTTAAATGATTTAAAACAATTTTTAAAAGAGTTAGGAGAATAAAAATGACAATACTACCAGCAATCGATTTAAAAGACGGACAAGCAGTGCGCCTTACTAAGGGGCTTATGGATACGGCGAGGATTTATAGTAGTGAGCCTTGGCAAGTGGCAAAGAGGTTTGAGGAGCTTGGGAGCGAGTGGGTTCATTTGGTTGATTTAAATGGGGCATTTGCGGGGGAGCCTAAGAATTTAGAGCAAATTAAAAAAATTAGAGAAAATACAAATCTAAAGCTAGAGCTTGGTGGTGGAATTCGTGATGAAGATACTATAAAGATGTATTTAGATTTAGGGATTAATAGGCTTATCCTTGGCTCAGTTGCAGTTAAAAATCCTGATTTTGTAAAAGAGATGGCAGTCAAGTATCCTATTGTTGTGGGAATTGATGCTATTGATGGATATGTAGCAGTTGAAGGCTGGGCAGAGACTAGCGAAATGAAGGCAACTGATTTAGCAAGAGAGTTTGCAAATTGTGGAGTTGAGGCTATAATTTGTACTGATGTTGGGCGAGATGGAATGCTTAGTGGAGTAAATATAGAATTTACTAAAGCTATAAAAGAGGCAAGTGGTGTAGAGACGATTGCAAGTGGTGGTTTAAAAGATATAAACGATATTAAAGCTTTGCTAGAAGCTGGTATTGATGGCACAATCGTTGGTAAGGCTTTTTATGAAGGAACACTTGATTTAGCAGAAGCGTTTAAGCTGGTTTCAAAAAGCCTAGCTTTTTGAAAAGCTTAGAGCTAAGAGCACAGAGCGTAGAGCTTGGTTTATAAAGGAATTAAATGGAAAATAGTTATATAGAATTAAAAGTAACAACTAAGCCGGAATTTGTAGAGCTTTTGGGTGATTTTATTGCAACTGTTACAAATGAGGCTGTGGAGTTTGGAGAGGATTTTGTAATTCTAAGAAGTGAGAGGGATACAAAAGAGTTAGAGCAAAAGTTAGATGAATTATCTAAAAATATTACTCTTAATTACACTAAAGAGCAAAAGGAAAATATAGATTGGATAAAAAAGTATCAAGATTCAGTTACACCAATAGAGGCAGCTGAATTTTATATTCATCCATCTTGGCATAAACCAAAAGAGGGAAAAATTAATATTTTAATAAATCCCGCTCTTGCTTTTGGTTCTGGGCATCATGCTACAACATATAGTTGTTTAGGGGCGATTTCAAAGTATGTAAAAGATGGTAACACTTTGCTTGATGTTGGTTGTGGAAGTGGTATTTTGGCACTTGGAGCAACATATAAAGGGGCTAATGTAGAACTTTGCGATACAGATTCTTTAGCAGTTGATAGTGCAAAAGAGAACTTTAAGCTAAACTCTCAAAAATATGAAGATATTTGGGTAGGAAGTGCAAATAAAACTAATAAAAAATATGATATAGTTGTAGCTAATATTATAGCTGATGTTCTAAAAGCTATAAGTAATGAACTCAAATCTAAATTAAAAGAGGGTTCAATCTTAATTCTTTCAGGAATTTTAGATAAAAAAGAGGGTATTGTTACAAACTCATTTAAAGATTTAGAATTAATTGAAAGAGTACAAAAAGATGAGTGGATAACATTAATTTATAAAGGATAAGAATGGATAATAAAAAACCAGAAAATAATAATAACTTTTTTAAAGATAACCCATTAATTGCATTTGCTATATTTTCTATTGTTGTAATTATGATTTTTAAGGTTATTATAGGTAACAATACAGTTGGTGAAAATACACTAAATATGACAAATAAACAAGTTATTCAAACTAAAAAAGTTAGTTATTCAGATATTAAAAAACTTGTAAAATCTGATAAAATTGCAGAACTTAAAATTACACCAACAGTTATTGAAGCTATTAGTAAGGGCAATGGAAGTGTAACAAGATACATTGCAGAGAAAATTCCAGCAAATGACCCAGATTTTATAAAACTTTTAGATGAGCATAATGTAAAATATATCGGAGTTATGGGTGGTGGAATTGTAGCAGAGTTGATTAGTTCAATTTTACCAATATTAATATTTTTTGGAATATGGATATTCTTAGCTAAAAAGATGAGTAAGGGTGTTGGTGGTGGAATACTTGGCGTTGGTAAAGCTGGTAAGCTTATAAACTCTGAAAAACCAAATGTTAAATTTGATGATGTAGCCGGGGTTGATGAGGCAAAAGAGGAGGTTAAAGAGATAGTTGACTTTCTTAAATATCCGGAGCGCTATATCGAGCTTGGTGCTAAGATTCCAAAAGGTGTTTTGCTTGTAGGACCTCCAGGGACTGGTAAGACGCTTCTTGCAAAAGCAGTTGCGGGAGAGGCAAGCGTGCCGTTTTTCTCAGTGAGCGGTAGTAGCTTTATAGAGATGTTTGTAGGTGTTGGTGCTAGCCGTGTAAGAGATTTGTTTGAGCAGGCTAAAAAAGAGGCACCTAGTATTATTTTTATAGATGAGATTGATGCAATAGGAAAAAGCAGAACAGCAGGTGGTCCAATGGGCGGAAATGATGAGCGTGAGCAAACGCTTAACCAGCTACTAGCAGAAATGGATGGCTTTGGAACAGATACTCCGGTAATTGTACTTGCTGCTACAAACCGCCCAGAAGTTCTTGACCCAGCATTACTTAGAGCAGGAAGATTTGATAGACAAGTATTAGTAGATAAGCCTGATTATGAAGGGCGTTTAGCAATTTTAAAGATTCACTCTAAAGGGGTTAAATTAGCACCAACAGTTAATTTAGAAGAGATTGCAAAAGCAACCGCAGGACTTGCAGGAGCAGATTTAGCAAATATTATAAATGAAGCTGCTCTTCTTGCTGGTCGTCAAAACAAAAAACAAATAGAGCAAAAAGATTTAATGGAAGCTATTGAGAGAGCATTTGTTGGTTTAGAAAAAAAGAACCGCAAAATTAATGAGTTAGAGAAAAAGATAGTAAGCTATCATGAGAGCGGACACGCACTTATGGCAGAATTAACAGAGGGTGCTACAAGAGTTACAAAAGTTTCTATTATTCCAAGAGGTCTTGGAGCACTTGGATATACCTTGCATCTACCAGATGAAGAGAATAGATTCTTAAAACAAAAGCATGAGCTTATGGCAGAGATTGATGTACTACTTGGAGGAAGAGCAGCAGAAGAGATTTTTGTAGGCGATATTAGTACAGGTGCAGGAAATGATTTACAAAGAGCAACTGATATTTTAAAAGATATGATTACAAAATATGGTATGAGTGATGTTGCTGGTTTAATGGTTTTAGAACAACACACAGGAGGCGCATTTTTAGGCGGTGGGCAGAGTGTAAAAGATTATAGTGAGAAGATGGCAGAGGCTATTGATGAGAAGATAAAATCTGTTTTAGATGAGCGTTATAGTTATGTAAAAGATACTTTAAAAGAGTATGCTGAAGCTATTGAAGCTATGACAAAAGAGCTTCTTGAAAAAGAGGTAATTGAGGGTAAAAAGGTAAGAGAGATAATTGAAGAGTTTGAAAAAGAGCATGGAAAAGAGTCGAGATTAGCTCATGGAGATATAGTTAAAAAAGAAGAAGAGGGTAGAATTAAAGAAGATTAGTTATGAAAAAAGAGATAAAAATAAACTATCTTCTCCCAAATCTATTTACAGCTTCATCTATTTTTGTAGGAATTGTAAGTGTTATAAATGCAACTGCTGGTAAATTTGAGAAAGCAGGATGGCTAATAGTACTATCTTTAATTTTAGATGGATTAGATGGTAAAGTTGCAAGACTAACTAAAGGAGAGAGTCAATTTGGAGTAGAGTTTGACTCTTTAGCAGATGTTGTAGCTTTTGGTGTGGCACCTGCTATGCTTATTTATTTTCAAATAGGGTATAATTTTGGTAAATTTGGTATTTTAGTAGCAGCTTTATATGTAGTATTTGGTGCTATTAGACTAGCTAGATTTAATGTAACAAAAGCTAAAAATGACCCCAATATATTTATAGGTTTGCCAATACCTGCCGCAGCCATATTTTTAGTATCATTATCTCTACTTGATTTAGAATATAACTTAAAAATTATAGAACCAATAATACTACTTTTAATGTTATTTGTTGCAATTTTAGAGGTTAGCAATATAAGATATCCAGCATTTAAAAAATTCTCATTTAAAAGAAGTATTAGCTTTAAAATCTTAATTATTTTAATTTTAATTGCCTCTTTTTTATATTTAGCCCCTGTAGAAACTCTTGTTTTGTTTTTTGTGATATATATTTTTGGTGGTGTAATTAGAGCAATTTTTTCACTTAATAGAGTTAAAAAGTTTAAAAAAAGCTGAGTCTCAAATAAACAATATATTATGGTCAGGTACTTATAAGCTTCAAAAGGTATAATTTTGGTGCAAAAAATTCTTTCTCGTAAGTTGTGTTTGCAACAAGCGGGATAAAAGCCAAAAGAAGGAAGAAAATGAATTGTTACGAAACACTTGTAATCATTAAGCCTACGCTTACTGAAGAAGAGATAGCAAAACAAGTTGAACTTGTAGAGCAGAGCATTACAGAGCAAAATGGTGAAGTAGCTGCTGTTAATAAAATGGGTATGAGAAAATTAGCATACGAAATCAATAAAAATCCTCGTGGATTCTACGCTGTTATTTACCATAAATCACCAGCATCTGCAATTAATGAAGTTGAGAGAAAATTAAGATACAATGAAGATGTTTTAAGATTCTTTACAGTTAAATATAGCAATAAAAAAGAGATTGCAGAGTTTGAAAAACAAGTTGCTGCTTGTAGTGGTAAAAAAGAAGAAACTCCAGCTAAAGAAGAGGCTTCAAACGAAGCATAAAAAATTAAGGACTCCTAATGTATAACAAGGTAATTTTGGTTGGTAATTTAACTAGAGATGTAGAGATTAGATACACTCAAAGCGGTAGTGCATTAGCAAAAGTTGGTATTGCAACAAATCGTCGCTTTAAAAGTGCTACTGGAGAACTAAAAGATGAAACTATGTTTATAGACTTGACATTCTTTGGTAGAACAGCAGAGGTAGCTAACCAATACCTAAGAAAAGGGAGTAAAGTTTTAGTTGAGGGAAGACTTATTTTAGAACAGTGGGTTGCTCAAGATGGCACAAAAAGAAGTCGCCACTCTATTACGGTTGAGAATATGCAGATGTTAGATACAAGAGCAGATTCAGCACAAAATAATCAATATAGCAATAGTGGTTATAATGCTGCTCCGAGTAATCAAGGTTATCAACAACCTCAAGCACAGCAACAAACACAAACTCAACCTACACAAAATAGTGCGCCAAGTATGCCACAAGAGCCAACGATTCCAGAGATCGATATAGATGAAGATGAAATACCATTTTAGGAGATAAAAATAATGGCAGAGAAAAGAAAGTTCAAAAAAAGATTTTGTAGATATTGTCAGCAAAAAGTTGATTTTATTGATTATAAAGATTTAAATCAGTTAAAGTATAGCTTAAGTGAGAGATATAAAATTATGCCTCGTCGTTTAACAGGTAACTGTAAAAGACACCAAGAGATTGTATCTATTGCTATTAAAAGAGCAAGACAAGCTGCATTTATTCCTTATGTAGTTGATAGAAAAAGAGTTATTGCTAACCCTTTTGAACTAATTAAATAATTCATTTTACAAGCACTTTGCTTGTAAAATATCTACTTTTACAAATATTACTCCCAAATTTAACACTCAATTAACAAACTAATAATAAAATACTATTACAGTAACCATAAAAACTATACAAATAATCCTCCTAAAATAATTTGTTAAGTTTTTGGTTACATTTTTAAAACTTTAACTAAAGGATACTAAATGAAACTCTTAAAACTCCTAGTATTTGCAATTTTTGCAATTAGTTCTCTTCAAGCGCAAATGCATATGCCTAAAAATTATAGAGCTGTACCATTTGCAAAAGCCCAAATTCTACAAAGTGGTAAAGCTAAAATGTTTTGCCCAAAATGTGGTATGACTTTACCTATGTTTTATAGAACAAATCATGCGGCAAAAGTAAATGGTAAAATGCAGCAATTTTGTTCAATGCATTGTTTAGTAGAAGCTATGAATAAAGATGGAAATGTAACTGATATTCAAGTGGTAGATAACTCTACATTAAAGTTTATTCCTGTAAGTAAAGCTTATTATGTAGTAGGAAGCTCAAAACCAGGTACAATGAGTAAAGTTAGCAAATATGCTTTTGGAACAAAAGAGGCTGCTCAAAAGTTTGCTAAAGAGTATGGTGGTAAAGTTATGAAATTTGATGATGTTCTTGCTATGGTTAAAGATAGCTTTAAAAAAGAAAGCTCTATGATTGCTAAAAAACAAAAGATGATGGCAAAAAAAGGAGAAATGATTTATAATAAAAAGTGTCAAAAAATAGATAAAAAATTCACTAATGTAGCAGATGCAAAAGCATATATAAAAGCTAATAAAGTATGTGGCGATATAAAAGGCAAACCTCTACAAGCAGTTGGATTATATCTAATTAATAGATAGTAAGATTCTCACTCTTCTTCTTTTACCCTTCTTAAAAAGATCTCCACTTCCGTGGAGATGACGGCTTGGCGTTATCGTATAATAATATATACCCATTTTCGCGGGTATGACGGTGCTATGTCATTTTAACGATTGTTGGAATCTATAGTTTTCTATTGAAAAACTCTTTCTTATCTTTATTTTGTGAATGTCATTCCCACGAAAGTGGGAATCTATAGTTTTAGCTTATGTGATTTATATTGCATAAGCTAAGTTTATTCTTTTGTACTTAACCATTTTTCAAAAATTTCAATTTGTTCTTTTGCTCTATTGGTTGCAGTTCCGCCAAAGCTATCTCTTGCATTCATTGAGTTTTTTATATTTAGTACCTCAATTACATCTTCTTTAAAAATATTATTTATTGCATTTAACTCTTTGTATGTTAGCTCACTAATATCACGACCTAATTCTTCTGCCTGATTTACCACATCTCCTACTAAATGGTATGCATCGCGAAATGGCATATTTTGATGTTTTACTAAGTAATCTGCTAAATCAGTAGCACTTAAATGTCCAATTTTACAAGCTTTTTCCATATTTTCTTTATTTACTTTCATTTCATCTATCATCTCTTTTAGTACCATTAAAGAGAGTTTTGCAGTCTTAACACTATCAAAAACACCCTCTTTATCTTCTTGCGTATCTTTATTATATGCAAGTGGTAATCCCTTCATTACTGTTAAAAGAGATACCAAATTTCCATATGCTCTGCCGGTTTTTCCTCTTAAAAGTTCTGGAATATCAGGGTTTTTCTTTTGTGGCATAATAGAGCTTCCTGTTGCATGTTTATCGCTAAGGGTTACAAATTTAAACTCACTTGTACTCCATAAAATTAACTCTTCACTTAAACGGCTAATATGCATCATTAAAGTTGAGATATTAAATAAAATCTCAAGCGCAAAATCTCTATCACTAACGGTATCTAAACAGTTAATAGTAGGCTCACTAAAACCTAATTCATTAGCCGTTTGCTCTCTATCTATCGGATGTGGCGTTCCAGCAAGTGCTGCACACCCTAGGGGAGAGTAGTTATTGCGCTCAAAACTACTTATAAATCGCTCATAATCTCTTTTAAACATACTAGCATATGCCAGCATATGGTAAGCAAAGTTAATAGGTTGAGCGTGTTGTAAGTGTGTCATACCAGGAAGCAGAGTATCGGTATTATTTTTTGCAATAGTTATAAAGCTTTTTATTACTTCAAGAATCAATCTAGCAATCTCTTTATTATTATTCATTACATAAAGCCTAAAATCAGTAGCAACTTGATCGTTTCTGCTTCTTGCTGTATGCACACGCTTTGCTGCATCGCCAATTTTAGCTGTTAGTAGCCTCTCTATTGCCATATGAATATCTTCATCACCCTCATTTAAAATAACCTTGCCACTCTCTATCTCACCTAAAAGCTCATTTAAACCTTTTTCTATTTTTGCAAAATCCTCTTTGCTAATAATACCTTGATTACTAAGCATTCGAGAGTGAGCAATAGAGCCTATAATATCTTCACGATACAGCTCTTTATCAAATGGTAACGAATCATTAAGCTCCTTAAGCAAAGCCGAGCTCTCTATATTTATTCTTGCACTTGCAATATTCTTTTTCAAAAATAGCTCCTATAAAAAATTTAGTAATTATATCTAAAGCTGTTAGAAAAAACCAAATAGTTGTAAAGTAGCATAAAAGAAAGTCAAAAATAGATAAATAAAGCTTATAAGGGCTATTGTTAGCCAACTAACAGTTAATATTTTTAAAAAGTTGTATAATGCTACTTTATATCTATTTAAGTTATCAAAGATATAATTTAGAATGAACGAATGAATATTCATACTTTAAGGGGATTAAATGGAAACACTATATGACTCATTTAGAAATCACGGGTTGAGTAGGCGAGATTTCTTGAAGTTTGCTACTTCTATTGCTATCTATCTTGGTTTATCGCCTATGGCTTATGCTAAGATGGTTAAAGAGTTAGACTCAAAGCCAAAGCCTACTGTTATTTGGTTGGAGCTTCAAGATTGTGCTGGATGTTCAGAGTCTTTTATTCGCAGTAGTAATATCTTACCAACAGAGGTTTTGCTTGATTTAATAAATTTGCAATATCACGAAACTCTTATGTCTGCATCTGGCAAAGCTGCTGAAGAGGCAAAAGAGGAGGCTATTAAAAGTAATAAGTGTGATTATATTTTAGTAGTAGAAGGCTCTGTAACGCCAAAAGATAGTGGAGTATATTGCACTGTTGGGGGCAAGAGTAGTTATGACTCTTTACTAGAAGCAGCTAAATATGCAGGGGCTATTATTTGCGTTGGTAGTTGTTCAAGCTGGGGTGGATTGCCTCATGCTAATCCTAATCCAACAGGAGCAATTTCAGTAGAAGAGGCTTTGCCACCAAGCGATAGAGAAAAGATTATTCATATTCCAGGATGTCCTCCTATTGCTGATGTTATGGTATCTGTAATTATGCAATATTTAGTAGAGGGTAAAATTCCAAAACTCGATAGCCTAAGACGACCAGTTGCTTTTTATGGGCAAAGTATTCATGATAGCTGTTATAGAAGAGCCTTTTATAATGCTGGAGAGTTTGCAAAAAGTTTTGATGATGAGGGTGCAAAAAATGGGCATTGTCTCTATGAGCTTGGGTGTAAAGGTCCAGTTACAAGAAATGCTTGTTCTACTATTAGGTGGAATGGAGGGCTTAGCTTTCCAATTCAATCTGGACATCCTTGTTTTGGTTGTTCTGAGCCAAATTTTTGGGATAATGGGCATATCTATGAGCCTCTTGCTTCGCCAAATAGTGATAATTTTCCAAAAACTATAAGTACAGCTGTAGCTACAGGTGTTGGGGCTGGAATAGTGGTTGGAGCAATATCAAAATGGTCAGCAAAAAAAGCACATCAGGAGAATAAAAATGGTTGATATAAACTTTTTTCAAGAACTTTCACAAATTAGCAATATTGCTTCAATGAGTGATGTAGAACTTTTAAATTTTATAAAAGGACCTCTCTTTAGCTTATCGCTTTTTATCTTTATTTTTGGGCTTATTTATAAAATTTTTAGAATTTTAATGTTTGGAGTGCCAATAAACAAAGCAGAGCCAAAGGGTAGCCCATTTGCTTCTACTATAAAAATGCTTTTATTAAAGCCATTTTATGTATTTGGATTTAAAGATGTGCTATCAAAAAGAACAGTAACTTTTATTGCTGGATTTTTGTTTCATATCTTTTTTCTACTTTTAATATTTTTTATTCCGTGGCATGCGTTTGTTTGGGATAAGATTTTAGGGGTTGAGCTTCCTTATTTTAATGCTACTATCTCAAATATTTTAGCTTATGGAGCAGTAGTTAGTTTAGTAATTCTTTGGCTCTCTCGCCTTGCAAACCCAGTTACAAGATTGCTTAGTGGAAAAGATGAACACTTTGCAAACTTTTTGATTTTGCTTGTTTTAATTAGTGGCATTGTTGCAAATAAGTGGGCAGGAGAGGCAAACTATCCTATAATTTTAAGTAGCCATATACTCTTAGCAGAGATACTACTTATTTATATACCATTTAGCAGACTTTCGCACTTTATGACATATTTTGTTTCTGTTGCTCTTTATGGACGCAGTATCGGAATATCTGGTGCAAGAGAATAAAGGAGAGAAGATGCAAGTAAAATACCATGAAAGAGCCGATAGTAACGATATAAAAAATTTTTATAACCATGTAAAAGAGAGTGTTGCCAATGCAGAGGTAGCTACCTATCTTGAAACATGCGTTAGATGTGGGCTTTGTGCTGAGGCGTGTCATTACTATTTAGCAGAAAATATCTCTGGCAATCCACGCCCCGATTTAGTTCCAGCTCATAAAGGTGATTTATTACGAAAAATATATTATGAAAATTACACTTTTTTAGGCAAAATTAAAAAGTTTTTAGGCTTTGGCGTAAAGATTACCTCTCAAGATTTAAAAGAGCAATCTATGTTAGCTTATGATACTTGCTCAAATTGTGATAGATGCTCAAGAGTCTGCCCAATGGGCATACACACCCCAACTCTTACTGCAATTTTAAGAGGAGCATTAACCAAGGCTTCGCAACTGCCACCAGATTTGGTAGAGCCTATTAATAATGCAATAAATGTAAATAATCCAATGGGAATAGATGTGCCACACTATATAGAGCTAATTAAAAAAATCTCAAAAGAGCATAATGTAGAGATTCCAATAGATAAGCCAGATTCAGAGTATGTGCTTATCTATACAGCTCTTGATGAGGGCGTTTATAATGATAATATCGTTAATGA
>Ga0256843_1003480_pt1 | contig 10916 bp, 10 predicted proteins | sample AlvinellametaG_FD_191572 | JGI IMG/M metagenome (GOLD analysis project Ga0256843, IMG submission 191572) | Pompeii worm associated microbial communities from hydrothermal vent at the East Pacific Rise, Pacific Ocean - Alvinella | ecosystem: Host-associated > Annelida > Integument > Unclassified ... | reverse complement strand
CCAAATAGTTTTCTATCCACCTCAAACTCTATCTTGTATCAAAAAGCAAAGCCTGTTTTTGTAGATATCGCCAAAAACGGACTTATTGATCTGGATCTGGTTGAAGATGAGTTAAAAAAAGGAGGCATTGAGGCTTTATATCTCGTATCTTTTTCAGGATTGCCGTTTGATAGCGAAAGGTTGAGACATCTAAAAGATAGATATAAAGTAAAGATACTACTTGATAATGCTCACTATTTCGGAGAAGATGACGGAGTTTGCGATATGGCTACATACTCTTTTCATCCGGTAAAGCATATAACCACATTTGAAGGCGGTGCGATAGGAACGAATGATAAGAGTGTCTATGAAAAACTCTTAAGGCTGAGAAATCACGGAATCATTAAAGATAAAACCATGTATCCTTGGGAGTATAAGATGACGGAACTTGGATACAACTATCGTTTGAGCGATGTAGCGTGTGCTTTGGGGCTTAGTCAACTTGAAAGAGTTGATGAATTTTTAACAAGAAGAAAAGAGATAGCCAAGTTATACCACGATCATTTAAAAAAAGTGATGCCCCTGTATCCCTACAACGACAGATCCTCCTATCATCTTTTTGTCGTAAGATATCCTTTTAAAGATTTAAATGAAAAAGCCGATTTTTTTATAAAAATGAGAGAAAAAGGTATAGGTTTGCAGTATCACTATATACCCATAAATCAACAGCCATATTACGCTAAAAAAGGCTACTTTAAAGAGTTTGAAAATATGCAAAAATACTATCTTGAAGCATTTTCCCTACCGATATATCCAAGCTTGAAAAAAGATAAACAAGAGTATGTGATGGAGTGCTTGGAGGAGTTGTTGTAATGGATTTGATAATAAACGAAGAGATAAAAAATAGAATTTTTGAATTTAGAGGCAAACAAGTTATGATAGATAGAGACTTGGCTGAACTCTATCAAGTGGAAACAAAAAGATTGAACGAACAAGTAAAAAGAAACATAGAGAGATTTCCGGAAGATTTTAGATTTCAACTTAGTGATGACGAAAAAAGCGAACTGGTCGCAAAATGCGACCGGTTTATCTCTTTAAAACTTGAGGAGTTGTTGTGAATGTTTGTATTATTCCTGCGCGAGGCGGGAGCAAAAGAATACCGAAGAAAAATATAAAGCTTTTTTGTGGCAAACCCCTTATAGCTTACTCCGTAGAAACAGCCTTAAAGAGCAATCTTTTTGATAGAGTGATCGTATCAACAGACGATGAAGAGATAGTAAAAGTTTCAAAAAAGTATGGTGCCGAGGTACAAATGAGACCCAAAGAGTTGGCTGATGATCATACGGGTACGGGAGATGTTGTAGAATATGTGGTAAAATCCTTATCTCAAAAGTATGAATTTGTTTGTACTGTTTACGCAACCGCTCCATTTTTAAGAGCAGATTATTTAAAAGAGGGTATTGAAAAGTTAAAGAGCAGTAGTGCTTGTTTTAGCTTTAGTGCTACCTCTTTTGAATTTCCCATTCAAAGGGCTTTCAAGATAGTTAATGGCAGATGCGAAATGTTTGATAAAAGTAATTTTTACAAAAGAAGCCAAGACTTAGAAGAGGCTTATCATGATGCGGGGCAGTTTTACTGGAAAAAGGTTGGCTGCAAAAGTAATGATGTACTTTTTGGAAAAGACAGTATTCCCATTCTAATCCCAAGATACTTGGTGCAAGATATCGATACCATGGAGGATTTTAAAATGGCTGAATTGATGTATAGAGTTATAAATGGTAATGTTTAGAGTAGATTTTGGGGGCGACATAGGACTCGGTCACTTAAAAAGAAGTTTAGTGTATGCAAAAAACTATGATAAAGTGACATATGTATCAAAAAATGATATGAAAGAGTTTGTACCCTATCCTCTTTATAGCATCAAAGATGAAAGTGAATTTTTTGCTTTAGTTGAAAAATTGCAGCCTTGTGAAGTGATAATAGATAACTACAATTTTACGCTTGAGCATGAAAAAACATTTAAAAAATCATTTCCGGATATAAAATTGAGCGTATTTGATGATGATTATAGAGAGCACTATTGTGACGAAATTATAAATCACAACATAAGCGCTGATAAAAATAGATACAAAGATCCAAGTATAGTTAAGATCATACCTCCTCTCATTAGGGATGAATTTATCGAGGAAAAAGATAAAAAGAGAGAAAAAATATATGATATTTTTATATCATTAGGGGGGGCGGATGCAACCGGTTTAAATATAGCATTACTACAAATCTTACCAAAAGATAAAAAAATAGCTCTTTTAACTACAAGTGTGAACAAAAACTTAAAAGAGTTAAGGGAGTTTGTTAAAAACAGGGAGAATATTTTTTTACATATTGATTCCAACGAGGTGGCAAAGTTGTTAAATCAAAGCAAATTTGCCATAGTAACTCCAAGTGTGATAGTGCATGAAGTACTCTATATGGGCACTCCTTTTGTAGCAATCAAAACAGCGGATAATCAAAGTGATATATTTGAATATTTAAGAAAAAGTGGATATGAAGTATATCAAAATTTAGAAGAAATGAGAGAAAAATATGAAAATAGCCATACTTACTACTAAAAATCAATGGTTTGAAAAATATGCAGAAAAACTATCTAAAAAATTTAAATCCCCTCTATTTTTTTCATTTGAAAATGCTCAGGGCTTTGATGTAGTGTTTATTCTCTCCTATCACCAAATTATTCCTAAGAGAATTTTAGAAAAAAATAGACACAATATAGTTGTGCATGCAAGTGATTTGCCTCGGGGAAAAGGCTGGGCGCCTTTGTTTTGGCAGATATTGGAAAACAAAGATGAAATAACCTTTAGTATGTTTGAAGCCGGTGAAGGGGTGGACAATGGAGATATATATATGAAAAGAAACCTTAGGCTTAGCGGATATGAATTAAATGAAGAGTTGAGAAAAAAACAAGCTGATCTAATCTTAGAAATGTGTGAGGATTTTATTGAAAACTATGAGGCATACAAAATCCCTAAGCCTCAAAAAGGCAAAGAGAGTTTTTATCCGAAAAGAACACCATTGGATAGCAAATTAGATACGGAAAAAACCATAAAAGAACAATTCAACCTCCTTCGGATAGTAAATAACGAAGAGTATCCTGCTTTTTTTGAAATAGACGGACATAGATATATATTGAAAATTGAAAAAGCTGAAAATTGGACAGAAAAGGTACAACAAGATGAAAATAGGAAAATTTGATCTAGATAGAGATGGTGTGTTTATTATAGCCGAGCTCTCAGCCAATCATAACGGATCAAAGCAGGTGGCTTTTGATACTATAAAAGCTGCTAAGGATGCTGGAGCAAATGCTATCAAACTACAAACATATACAGCGGATACTCTTACGATAGATTCAGATAGAGATGATTTTGTTATCAAGGGCGATACCTTGTGGGACGGTAAAAAACTCTATGATCTATATAAAGAAGCCTATACTCCTTGGGATTGGCATGAGGAGCTATTTTCCTATGCCAGAAGTTTGGGGTTGGATATTTTTTCTACACCCTTTGACAATAGTGCGGTTGATTTTCTAGAACAATTCAATCCGTCAGCTTATAAAATAGCATCATTTGAAATAACAGATTACGAGCTTGTTAGATATGCCGCCTCAAAAGGTAAACCCATACTTATCTCAACAGGAGTAGCAACTCTTGATGATATAGAAAATGTGGTGCGAATCTGCAAAGAGGAGGGAAATGAAGATATAGTGTTGCTCAAATGCACTTCAGCCTATCCGGCACCATTAGAGAAGGCAAATCTAAGAACAATAACGGATTTAAAAGAGAGATTTGGTGTGGAGGTGGGATTTAGTGACCATACATTAGGCACTACCGCGCCTATAGTGGCAGTAAGCCTAGGAGCAAAAATCATAGAAAAACACTTTATCTTAGATAGATCAATGGGCGGAGCGGACTCCGGCTTTAGTTTGGATAAAGCAGAGTTTACAGATATGGTCAAGGCCGTCAGAGATGCTGAAAAACTTTTGGGGCATGTTAATTATCTTGCAGAAAAGAAGTCTCGTCAATTTGCAAGAAGTCTTTATGTCGTACAAGATATTAAAAAGGGAGAGGTTTTTACAAGAGAAAACATTAGGTCCATTAGACCGGGCTATGGACTTCATCCGAAATATCTTAAAGATTTGCTCGGCAAAAGAGCCAAAAAGAACTATCATTTTGGAGATAGAGTAAAAATGGATTTTATATAAAGAGATAAAGGAAAAATATGAACAATATAGAGCAAAAGGTTTTACAAACATTTCAAAATAATTTGATATATCTATCCAAAAAGCATCCCGAAGTTTATAAAAAAGTTGATTTGCTAAATCAAGCTATAGAAAACGGCACTTACAAAGAAAAGTATGCTTTAGAATATAAAAATGAGGGTTATTTTGATGTGCTTGATACGATTTCAAATGAGTGGCTATACGGCTCATCAAGTATAGAAAAAGCCAAAAAGATGGCTAGTGAGATAAATTTTAGAAAAGACAAAGGAACAATTGAGACATTTTATAATTACAAATTTGATAAAAAAGCTATTGAGGTCGCCGAGAAAGAGGATCCTACGGTTTCAAAATTTGTTTTGATGGCTCCTGTAGTAGGCTTTGTGGATGATTTGATAGATAAAAAAACATCAATGAAGCATATTTTTAAGTTTATTTTTTTTGGAGTAGGCTTGGGAGTACATATAGAAGCTATTCATCAAAAAATAGAAGCTTCTATGTATTTTGTAATAGAAGATAATCTTGAGCTTTTTAGACTCTCTTTATTTGTTACGGATTTTTCAAAGATAGGAGAAGAGAGTGAGTTGTATTTTGCAATAATGTGTGATGATGGAGCGTTGAAGCAGGAGTTCAATAAATTTTATCACAATAGTTTCATAAGAAATAACTACATAAAATACTCTCTTTTATATCCTAACTATAGAGAAAAGATAGCCAAAATTCAAAATTTTATAGTAACCCAGTCAAGTCAAACATATCTATATGATAAACTTTTGCAAAAAAATTTAAGAGTTATAGAGGCTGTAAAGAAGAAGTTTAACTTTTTAAATGTTTCCAAACACTATGGAGATAGTTCAGTGTTTGCCAAAAGACCTATTGTATTAGTGGCCGCCGGGCCATCTTTGGCAAAAGAGATAGAGTGGCTCAAGAAAAATGCTTCGCATGTTACGGTGGTAGCACTATTTATGACATCCGCCATCCTGTGTGAAAATGGCATAAAACCTGATATTATAGTTCATGTGGATGAGAACTATAAACCTGTTAAAAAAACTCTTGATAAGATAGAGGATAAAAGTTTCTTTTCAAAATCTCTGTTTTTGCTCTCTCCGAGTGTTGAGATGGAGCTGTTTTTGGATATAACAGATAAGTCAAAAATTTTTGTTTTTGAAGATAGAACAAGATATAGATTTAACAAAGGTTTTCTTGAAGGATTTAGTGTGGGAGAGATTGGCTATGCACTCTCTTTACTTTTTGGAGCCAAAGAGATATATCTTCTCGGACTTGATCTTGCGCTTGATCCTGAAACTAAAACCACACATGCCAAAGGACACCTTAGTTCCGAACAAAATGGCGCAAAACTGCAAAAAGCAACTGAAAATGATGCCGTATCATTAAGAGGTAGCGAATTTTTCGTAAAAGGAAACTTTATGGAAAAAGTTCCTACTTTACCGCTTTTTGATATGTCTATACACATGGTAAACGAGTTTACGAAAAAATTGAAAAAACATTATCAAAAAGTATATAATTTAAATAACGGAGCATATTTTGCAGATACCGTACCTATCCACTCAAAAGATGTAGAGCTAAGTGATATAGATAAAAAAACTGAAAATTCTCTTGATGAAATCTATCATTTTTTGCTATCCAACTCCTCTGATGTGATGGATGGGGACGAAAAAAAGGCTTTTGAAGAGAGAAAAGAGGAAGCCAAAGATAAAAAAATAAAAATAGAGCAATTTGCATCACAAAGATACCCCTCTATGGATCAGTTTCAAAAAGCTTTTGTGGAGTTAGCGGGATATCTAATAACCCTACAAAATGAAAAAACCAATGAAATAGCCCAGATCTATATCATATATTTAGAAAATATTGGCGGATATATAGGAGATTTTTTCAATACGGTAAATTTACAAAATCCAAAAAGAAATATCAAAAAATTCCAAAAAATCATATCAACACAGTTTTTAAAGATAATAGATAAGTATCTGGAGTTTATAGAAAAAAGCAACTATCCAGATATCGGATAGTTGCTTTAGGATAGACTACTGAAGTAGTCTTAGAACATTTTGCTGAACAGCGTTAGCTTGGCTTAGAGCGTAGCTACCTGATTGAGCAAGGATGTTGTTTTTAGAGTAGTCAGCTGACTCTTGTGCAAAGTCAACATCTCTAATGGTTGATTCAGCAGCTGTAACATTTATCTGAGTTACAGATATGTTGTTAACAGTTGACTGGAGTTGATTTTGAACAGAACCTATGTCTGATCTTGTGGCGTCAACATCTCTTAGTGCATACTTAGCGATGATGATAGCTTTTTCAGCCCCGGCTTTTGTAGTAACGTCAACAGTTCCTAGGTTATTTGTTAAACCAGCTGTTGCAGTAGCTGCCAAGCCTGTTCCGCCTGTGCTACTTACTGTGAAAGTATCTGCAGCGTCTATTCTTACACTGTAGTGTCCGCTACCTGCTGTAGTCTCTATAGCGCTCATATGTAGGTTTGCTCCAACTTCTTGAGACTTGGCGTTGAATGCATCTACTATAGCTTGAGCGTTTTGCAAACTAGTATTTCCTGTTACATTTGTTGTACTGATAGAAACTTTTACTCCTGCAGCATTTGTAACAGTGATTGTGTGAGTTGTTCCACCTGTTGTTCCTATAGCTGTAGTACCGTCATCAAGAGCAAATTTAGATACTGCTGCTATTTGAGTATCGTTTATGCTGATATTTACAGTCTCGCCGCTATATGCACCGATATGGAAGCTCTTGTCATGATATCCGCCATTCAATAGTGTTTGACCGTTGAATGATGTAGTAGAAGCGATGTTTTGAGCCTCTTCGAGTAGCTTATTGATATCTTTTTGGATAGCTTCTCTTGAGTCTGCATTTTGACCGTCAGATGCAGCTTGGATAGATTTGGTTCTAATGGTGTTGATGATGTTTGTATACTCATCCAAAGCACCGTCAGCAGTTTGAACCAAGTTTATACCGTCGTTTGCATTTCTAACAGCTTGTCCCAAGCCGTTGGCTTGACTTCTAAGACTGTCGGCAATAGCAAGACCTGAGGCATCGTCTGCCGCTTTGTTGATTCTAAGACCTGTACTTAGTCTTTCTAAGTTTTGGTCTAACCTTTGGTTAGTCTGAACACCTGCTCTGTGCGCATTTAACGCAGCAACGTTTGTGTTAATCCTGTATCCCATCATAAATCCTTTTATGTAAAATTCCGACATCCTTGTCGGTTATAAACTAAATCGGACGGTTTGAAAAAAGTTTTATATGGATGGGAAATTTTTTTGAAAGGGTTTAGCCGGATAGTGCTATCCGGCTACATTTACTGCTTGAAAAAATTCTTTACAAACTCTTCATCAAGCACGGTTGCATCGTACTTGATAACTATGATAGCTTCGGTTTCGTTGATGTACTGATCGGCTATACCGTCAATCTCTTTTATATCATGAAGTTTGGTTTTTGTGTGGTCGTTTAGCTCTATATAGGCGGTTTGTCTAAGTCCGGGATTTCTCATGCCTACTATCCACCATATCCAAAACAAAGAGACTATAAAAACAAGTACGGCGACACCCTCTTCTTTAAAGTGTTGATATATATAACCTCCGAAAGCACCGCCTAGAAATATACCTATATATGCGAAAGTATTGGCAACTCCAAGTGCAGTTCCTTTTTGGTGAACCTTGGCAAATCTTGCTACAAAGCTTTGCAAAAGAGGTTCGAACATATTGAAACCTATAAAGAAAAAAGTGGCTCCAACGGCAAAAAGTATAAACGAACTTGTAAACCCCATAAGCAAAAACGAAGCCATTATGAAGCCTATAGAGAGTAAAAATATCTCTTTGCCTTTTGCATATTTCTCCCCAAATACAGCAGCAGGTCCCATAGCAGCAACTCCAAAGAGTACCGCAGGAAGATAGACTTTCCAAAAACCTGTCGGCAAAACATGGAATTTGGTCTTTAAAAGTATCGGTATGATAAAAAATGCTATGGTCATGGTTGAACTGTGAAATAAAAAGGTTATATACATTCTAACTAGATCTTTATCCCTAAAGACATGTTTTATCTTTGCTTCTTCTTCGGCATATGTGTGTACGATCTTCGGAGGTTCGGGCACCGAACTAAATAGTATCAGTAGTGCTATTGCGGCAAGTGTGGCGGTAAGCCAAAAAAGAGATGGAACTCCAAGAAATCCTGCCATCAAAGGGCCGGCTATCATGGCAACCGCAAAGGTCATGGCTATAACCATACCCATGATGGCCATCGCATGGGCTCTCTCCTCTTCACTTGCAAGATCGGCTATCATGGCTGTTATAACGGATCCTATGGCTCCTGCGCCTTGTAAAAATCTTCCAAGTAAAAGTATGTAGATATTGTCACTTATAGCACAAACTATAGAGCCGGAGATAAATATCAAAAGTCCTATGAGTATGGTTTTTTTTCTGCCTATTTTATCACTTAGCAGTCCGAAAGGTGTTTGTAAAAATGCCTGTGTTAACGCATATCCGCCTACTGCGATACCCGCTAATGTAGCGTTTGAGTATTTAAGTCCCAGCGCATACTGGCTTAGGACCGATAGGACTATGAAAAGTCCGAAAAATCTTAAAGCTATTATCAAACTTAAAGGCATAACCTTTTTAGCCAATTTAACCATACTCTCCTCCAAATAATGTTAAAATCATTTACTATTTAAAATTATACCTCATTATAAGAATATTAAAGGATAGTTATGAAAATTATATTGGCAACTTCAAATAAAGGTAAGATTAAAGAGATAAAAGAGAGTTTTGGGGATTTTGAAGTGTATGCGTATGGAGAGATAATGGATGCATTTGAGATAGAGGAGAATGGAAAGACATTTAAAGAGAATGCCATCATAAAGGCGAAAGCCATCTTTGATAAACTGGAAGATACCAAGGAGTGTATAGTCTTGTCTGATGATAGCGGTATATCCTTGCCGATTTTTAAAAATGCTCCCGGTATCTATAGTGCTAGATATGCAGGAGTCAACGCCTCCGCTACGGATAACTTAAATAAACTTATAGAGGATTTGAAAAAAGAGGGCATTAAAAAAACTCCGGCTTTTTATACTGCTGCCATAGCTATCGCAACGGATAAGGGTGTTTTTACGGTGCATGGTTGGATGTATGGAGATGCAATAGATGAAAAAAGAGGTGATAACGGTTTTGGTTATGATCCTATGTTTATACCAAAAGGATTCGATAAAACTCTCGGAGAGCTTCAAAGTGATGTAAAAAAGAGTTTATCTCATCGAAGCAAGGCTATAAGAAGAGCTAAATATTTGATAGATAGTTTATATAAAAAGCATATACCAAGTAAGCTCTGATATGATATAATAACATCCATTTTATGATAATAAAGAGGAGTCGCAATGAATGAGGGTATCTTGATAATCGGAGCCGGAGGAGTCGGAAGAGTAGTTGTGCATAAAGCAGTACAAAATCTTGATACATTCAAGAAGATTACCCTGGCAAGCAGAACGCTAAGCAGATGTGAGCAACTAAAAAAAGAGGTTGGCGGCAAGATAGATATAGCTCAAGTGGATGCCGACAATGTAGAAGAGTTGGTAAAACTCATAGAAAAAGTAAAGCCTTTTATGGTTTTAAATATAGCTCTGCCATATCAGGATCTAACTATCATGGAGGCTTGCCTAAGAACAGGCGTTCACTATCTTGATACTGCCAATTATGAACACCCCGATACCGCTAAATTTGAGTATAAACTTCAATGGGCGTATGATGAAAAGTATAAACAAAAAGGTATCATGGGACTTCTTGGTAGCGGCTTTGACCCGGGCGTGACAAATGTATTTTGCGCCTATGCGCAAAAGCACTATTTTGACGAAATTCATACCATAGATATACTTGACTGTAATGCCGGAGACCATGGGTATCCGTTTGCGACAAATTTTAACCCCGAGATAAATCTAAGAGAAGTTAGTGCCAAAGGAAGATATTGGGAAAACGGTGAGTGGAAAGAGACCGAGCCTCTTGCTGTAAAGATGGTATGGGACTATCCTCAAATCGGAAAAAAAGATAGCTATCTTATGTATCACGAAGAGATGGAGTCTTTGGTAAAGCATATAAAAGGCTTAAAAAGAATACGATTTTTTATGACATTTGGTGAGAGTTATCTAACCCATATGAGATGCCTTGAAAATGTTGGAATGCTTAGAATTGACGAGATAGAGGTGGATGGCTGCAAAGTGGTTCCTCTTCATGTTTTAAAAGCTCTTTTGCCCGACCCGTCAACTCTTGGTGAGAGAACCAAGGGAAAAACCAATATCGGCATAGTGGCCGAAGGTATAAAAGATGGAAAAAAGAGAAAAATCTACATCTATAATGTCTGCGACCATCAAGAGGCCTTTAAAGAAACCAAAGCCCAAGCCGTTAGCTATACTACGGGTGTTCCTGCTATGATAGGAGCGAAACTCATGGTAAAAAAGATATGGATGAGAGAGGGTGTTTGGAATATGGAGCAATTCGATCCCGATCCTTTCATGGAGGAGTTAAATAAACAGGGGCTTCCGTGGGCTGTTGAGGAGTTGTAATGAAACTAGACAAAGGTTCGTTGACAAATTGGTTTTTTATACTATTTTTTTTCGGAACTATCGCTTTTATAATCTTAGCTCCGATATATATAGTCAATA
>Ga0256843_1003479_pt1 | contig 10916 bp, 11 predicted proteins | sample AlvinellametaG_FD_191572 | JGI IMG/M metagenome (GOLD analysis project Ga0256843, IMG submission 191572) | Pompeii worm associated microbial communities from hydrothermal vent at the East Pacific Rise, Pacific Ocean - Alvinella | ecosystem: Host-associated > Annelida > Integument > Unclassified ... | reverse complement strand
CGATGTTTATTGCTCCTACACAGGTAGCAATTGTTCCTGTTGCAGAGACACATAAAGAATATGCTAAGCTTTTATCAGATAAACTTATTGATATTAATGCCGATAGTGAGATCTATGCGAAGAATGATTCTTTGAACAAAAGAATCAGAACTGCTGAGAAGACTCGTGTTCCTATGATCGTCGTCATTGGCGATGAAGAGATCGAGAACAAAACAGTTGCTATTCGTGACAGACGAACTAGAGAGCAGTATTCTATGAGCGAAGAGGAGTTCCTTAAGCTCATACAAACTAAAATAAATGAGGTAAATTTTTGAGTAAAAACAAAGACCGCGTCATCATGAATGATGACATCCGTGTTCCTGAGGTAAGATGTAATGTAGATGGTGGAGAGAGCTTAGGCATCGTCTCTACTGATGAGGCTATGACAAAAGCAAATGAGTTAGGGCTTGATTTAGTTCTTATTGCGCCTAATGCAAAACCACCTGTTGCTAAGATCATGGATTATGGTAAGTTTAAATACCAAGAAGAGAAAAAACTCAAAGAGCAGCGTAAAAATCAAGTAAAGATTGATGTAAAAGAGATCAAACTTTCTGTGAAAATTGCTGAGAATGATATCGCTTACAAAGTAAAACATGCAAGAGAGTTTCTTGAAAAAGGAAAACATGTAAAATTCAGAGTATTTTTACGTGGTCGTGAGATGGCACATCCACAAGCAGCAAAAGAGGTTCTTGAGCGTGTCTGGCCAATGGTTGAAGATATTGCGGTGATGGAAAAACCACCTAAATTTGAGGGACGTTACTACAATATGTATGTAGTGCCGAAAAAATAGCAAATTAAATTGACGAATATCATTTTTTAATTTTTCTTGCTACTGTATAATGCCTCCTAAAAAAGGAGGTATAATGAAATTTTTATTTTTACTAATAACACTACTTACTACTTGGAACGGGATACTATTTGCCAAAGATATAAAAGTCAAGTATCAGGATATTCCTCAAGAGAAAATGCATGAACAAAATCGTGAAATAGCTGATCTGGCTGCAAAAGAACTCTCCAAAAATCTTCCACAAAAAATTGATAAATATACAACATTAAAGAGTATTGTAAATAAAGAGACAACACTTGTTTATACATTTGTTCTAAATGTTGAAAACAGAAGTGATGAGGCTATTCAAAAAGATGATCACTCTCGAATGCAGAAAGCTGTAACCCAAGGAGTGTGTCAATCATCAAAAAGATTTTTAGAAGCAGGGATTAATATCAGCTATATATATCTCAGTGCGAAAACTTCAAAAGAGCTTTTTCGTTTTGATATAACAAAAGAGAAGTGTCACTACTCTCGTAGAACAGGTATGTAGTGTCATTAAAAGATATTATAGGCTCTTTGGATTTTTTCTCTTCGCTTGATGAAGAGAAGATTAATGAACTTGCATCCTTTGCTACATTGCAGAACTATCAAAAAGGGTATATTTACTATTATGAATATGCGCAGAGCAGTGAGTTGCTCTTTTTGGTCTCTGGTTTGGTAAAGAGTTATAAAATTGATAAGTTCGATAATGAGATATTTCTCCATTATATCTATGAAAACTCTATGATCTCAGAAGTCTCTGATATAAATGCTTCTGTATTTCAAACTTTTTCCAATATGGAACTTGTTGAAGATTCTCAGATTTTAGCATTTAACTATAAAAAATTCAAAGCAGGATTTTTAGATACGGGTATCTTGTCTCAACCTTTTACACAGGAGATTATTAAGAAATCTTTACAGTTGCAGTCATTGATTAATCGAGAGTTTATTTTTGATGCAGTGGCAAAAGTGAGTTTGATGCTTCATGAAGATCTGCATATGTTTAATAAACTCAAACGTCACGATATCTCCATTATGTTACATATTCAACCGGCAACACTCTCTCGTGTTTTAAACAGACTAAAGAGAAATAAAACAATTGATATAATACATGGTAAGGTTGTAATATTGGATGCTAAAGCATTGCAGGAAGTCTATAAGGATAAAATCGATGAATAAAATAAAAATTGTCTCCGCCCTTATTATTGTACTGCTTATTGCTTTGGCATTTTTTTCAAAATATGCCGCAGAAGAGGAAAAAAACAACAGAGAACTTGTCAAAATTGTTGATGAACAGAAAGCTTTTACTCAGGAGATAGCAAAAAATATTTTTTATCTCTATAAAAATCAAAACTCCTCTTTTGAAGAGTTTGATAAATCACTCCGCCATTTTGTGCAGAAGATGAACAGCAAAAAAGATCTTTTTGATCAGCAGGAGGCTGAAGAGATTAAAATTGAGACAGATCGTATCGCTTTGTTATGGAATGATTTTTATCTTTTGGTGCAAAATTTTAGAGATAAGAGTAAAATCAGAACACCCTATACACAACTGCTTTTAGATAAGATGATTCATGATATTTATAGAAAAAATCTTAATCTGGTAGAGGCTCTTAACAGACTTATAGAGGTACACAAAAACTATTTTAACACAGTTAAGAAACGAAATCAGACTATTGAAATTATTCTTTTTTCTCTTATTATCACACTTTTGCTTTATCTTTTTACGCAGTTAAAAGAGATAATTCTTTTTATGCAGAAGTTTTTGAAGATCTCTAAAAATATTATACAAAAATCAACACTCAAAGAGATTGAACCTATTGAATTGACTCCTAAAGTTGATCTTGTCTGCAAAGCTTCCAATGATTTTAACTTTCTTGTTGAAAAGATTATTCAATCTATAGATATCTCTACAAAATCGATGCAAAATACAACTGCTTCGTTGGAACAGATAGAGAAAAATATTGAAGATTTACTTGAGTTAATAGCTGTTATGGATGATGAAAACAGTATTGACAAAGAGCTTATAAAAAAAGAGGATATTTTAATTGAATCCCTGGATGCAATCAGTTCTTCTGTGAAAAAGTTACAAAAACTGCAAGATAATCTTCAAAACTTTAAAAAATAAAATTAATTCCATAATTTGACCTGAGTCAAATTTTTTCGTAGAAATCTATACTACTATTTCTCTATCATTTGGGATTTTTTCTCAGAATGAATACGAAGGAGAATAAAATGGCTACAAATATAAGTAAGCTAACTTCACTTCTTTTAGGTACTTCTTTAGCAGCCACAATGGCATCAGCTAGTGGTGGAGAGCTTGAAAAAGTGATGAAAGCAAGGGGACTGACGGAGAATGATATAATTCGTGCTGCAAAAACCTATACACCAAGTGGTGGCAGAGATGAATTTATTATTTTTAGTTCTGGTGGACAATCTGGACAGATAATGGTCTATGGTGTTCCAAGTATGAAAATTTTAAAATATATCGGTGTATTTACTCCGGAACCATGGCAAGGGTATGGTTACGATGAAGAGAGTAAAAAAGTTTTACGCCAAGGAAATATCCGTGGTCGTGAGATCAATTGGGGAGATACTCACCACCCGGGTCTTTCAGAAACAAAAGGTGTATATGATGGAAAATGGTTAGCTATCAATGATAAAGCCAATCCGCGTATTGCTATTCTTGACCTGAATGACTTTGAGACAAAACAGATTGTTGTCAATCCTGTTTTCAAATCAGATCATGGTGGAGCTTTCTTTACTCCAAACTCTGAGTATATCTTAGAAGCTTCTCAATATGCTGCACCGTTTGATAACAACTATCACCCGATTGAAGAGTACAAAGAGACTTACCGTGGTGGTATCACTTTTTGGAAATTTAATCCAAAAATCGGTCGTATCAATGAGAAGAAATCATTTGTACTTGAATTACCTCCATATATGCAGGATTTAAGTGATGCAGGTAAAGGTGCTTCTTACGGTTGGGGCTTTACAAACTCATTTAACTCTGAAATGTACACAGGTGGTATCGAAGTAGGTATGCCTCCGTTTGAAGCAGGTTGTTCAAGAAACGATACTGACTTTTTACATGTATATAACTGGAAAAAGTTAGAAAAACTTGCACAAAACAAGAAAAACTATAAAGTTATCAACGGTATTCGAGTAATACCTATGAGTGTTGCTGTTGCAAATGATGCTCTTTTCTTAATTCCGGAGCCAAAATCACCGCATGGTGTTGATGTTTCTCCTGATGGTGAGTATATTGTTGTTTGTGGTAAACTTGATACACACGCAAGTGTATATAAATGGAGTAAAATCCAAAAATTGATCAAAAACCATAAATATGCAGGGAAAGATCCGTACGGAATTCCTATTTTAAGTATGAAAGATGCACTTCACGGTCAAGTGGAGTTAGGACTTGGGCCACTGCATAACCAATATGGTAAAAAATGGAAAGATGGTGTAATCTATACTTCATTGTATGTTGATTCACAAATTGTAAAATGGGACTACAAACATTTAAAAGTGTTAGACAAAGTAAATGTTCACTATAATGTTGGTCACCTTTGTGGTATGGAAGGAAAATCTGCTGATCCTCAAGGTGAGTATATTATCTCATTAAACAAACTTGCAATTGACAGATTTGACCCGGTTGGTCCACTCCATCCACAGAATCACCAGTTGATTGATATCAGTGGTAAAAAAATGGATCTTCTTTACGATATGCCGATTCCTTTAGGTGAACCACACCAAGCAGTTGCTATTCGTATTGGTAAATTACATCCTGAAGTACGTTATAAAATGGGAACAAACTCAAGAACTGGTAAAATTTCCAAAGGGAAAACATTGGCAGGTCAAGAGAGAGTTGTTAGAAACGGTAAAAACGTAACTGTTTATGCAACACTTGTTCGTTCACATATTAACCCTGAAAGAGTAACGGTAAATAAAGGTGATACAGTAACTTTCTACCTTACTAACCTTGAGAGAGCTGAAGATGAGACTCACGGATTTACAGTTGATAACTATGATGTACACGCTTCATTAGAGCCAGGTAAAACTGCATCTGTTAAGTTTAAAGCTGATATTGAAGGTGTATTCCCTTACTACTGTACAGAGTTCTGTTCTGCACTTCACTTAGAGATGATGGGTTACTTGATGGTTAAAGATCCTAACAAAAAATATGTTAGTGCTCAAAAACTTAAAATGAAAACAATGTCTAAAGAAGAGTTAAAAGCTGAATATGACAAAACAGTTGCTGTAAATGCTGCTACTGATGCAGTTATTCAATCTGTTGTTAAATTCTTGAAAGCTAACCATTATGAAAAATATCCAACTGTAAAAGCACTTGTTGAAGATGCATTGGATCAATATGGTAAAATTGCTGAACAGAAAAAACTTTCAGACAAAGCTGTTAAAGAGGGCGATCTTGAGAAAGCTGTTCTTTTTGAAAATATGATTTGGCAATATATGGTTAAAACTGCCGATGTTGGAATCAGAGCGAAAAACCTTCTTGTTAAAAAAGTTGCAACAAAACAATCAGAAGCTGCTGCTGCAGGTGAAAGAGCGTTTGGTGAAGGTGGATGTGGCGGATGTCACGTTATCGGTAAAGTTTCATCTGGTCCAGACTTGACAGGTGTACTTTTAAGACATGAAAATGCTGAGAAATGGGTAAGAGACTTCATTCTTAATCCTTCAAGCAAATATAAAGATCCGTATGTTGAAGGTATGATTAACTACTTTAATCTTAGAATGCCTAACCAACATATGACCAAAGAAGAAGTAAACAATATTATTGAATACTTTAAATGGGTAGATCAAAATGCAAATCTATTCTAAGAATAGATAACTTTTAAAACTCTTTGAGGACGTAATAGCTTATTATTACGTCCTCTCTCTCCCTTTTTTACTACATTCATTGACTTAAGTCAAATGTATTAATTTCATATCTAGGTATAATAAAATTTTAATTTATAAATAAGGAATTATTATGCACCCAAGTTTAATAAAAGCCAGAGTTTTTGCATTTATAGCACTTTTAATTTTAACCTTCTCTTTTACTTTTCCAATGATTGCATTTCACGGTACACTTAACAAAATAGAAGAGGGTAAAATCAATGAGATATCATCTCTGAGTAAGAATGTTTGGAATTTGTACAACAAAGGACGATACAAGAGTGTCGCTACTCCAAAAAGTGCTCATAACAATCTCGATAAGATGATTGAGAGTGAGTCTGAAATAGGGCCTGCATCACTTCCGATCTGGGCAGTATCTTTAGAGGCACCAAACTATCCTAAAAAAGCGTTTCCACAGGGGATTCCGGTATATTTTCATTTTGATGGCTACAGCGGGGAAGTTCATGAAATGGATACCATTAATCACTATGTCGGAATGGATCCAATGTGGAGAGGTGGACACTTTGAGAGAGCTATTGGGCCTTATGCTCTGTTGGCACTTTCGTTAGGTATCATATTTTTTATGATTTATAACAATAAAATTTGGAACTATGTTATGTTGATTCCAATTGCTTTACCGTTAATCTTTGTAGCTGATTACTCCTATTGGCTCTATTGGTTTGGTCACAATCTTCATGATTGGGGTGCTTTTAAGATCAAACCGTTTATGCCTACTGTTTTTGGAGATGGGAAAATAGCCCAGTTTACAACACACTCCTATCCGACAATAGGTTTTTATATGATTCTTCTCATTAGTTTTTTTAGTCTTCTTGCATTTTTTGCAAAACGAAAAGCGCTTAGAGAGATGGAAGAACAAGAAGAGAAATAGGTTTTTTGATGCTAAAAATATTATTGATTGTTATCGTTGGTGCTATTGTCTCTTTGTCTGCAAACACTTTGCAAACAGCTATTGACAATGCACCATCAGGCTCAATTTTAAAACTCCGTGCAGGTGTTTATAAAGGGAGCATTACAATTGATAAACCACTCTCCATTATAGGACAGGAGAAAGGTGTTATTATAGATGGTGAGAATAACGGCAGTGTTATAAAGATAAGAAGTTCGTATGTAACATTGAAAAATCTCACTATCATTAACAGTGGTTCTCGTCATGAAAATCTTGACGGGGCTATCTCTATGCATAAAGACAAAGTTGCAAAAATAAAACAGTGTGAAGTGAGTAACTGTATTATTAAAGATTGTCTTTTTGGTATAGATATGCAGATGGTGGACAACTCCATTATCAGTAATAACAAGATTACATCAAAAAAACTTGCATTGGGGTTGCGAGGAGATGGTCTGCGTTTATGGTATGCAAATAACAATATTATTAAAAAGAACTCTTTGATTCGTTCCAGAGATATGGTTGTTTGGTACTCTCATGGAAATATTATTGAGCAAAATTTTGGAAAATATAACAGATATTCTCTTCATTTTATGTATGCTGGAAAAAATTTCATTAAAAACAATGTTTATGAAAATAATTCCGTAGGTATATTTTTTATGTATTCTCAAGATTCTATTGCAACAGGTAATATTGTAAAAAGTTCATTAGGTGCGACAGGTATGGGAATCGGTTTAAAAGATGCCTCTAATTTTACTTTAAAAGACAATACTGTAATCTATTGTGCACAGGGGTTCTATATTGACAGATCACCTTTTGAACCGGGGACACATAATCTTATAGAGGGGAATAAAATTTTATATAATGCAGAGGCAATACATTTTCATTCATTAAGTGTTGATAATATTATAAAAAATAATATAATTATGGGTAATATTGAAGATATTGTTAATGATTCCAAGCGGGATAGAACGCAAGAGAATGAGATCGTTGGAAACTATTGGGATAACTATACAGGATTTGATAATAACGGAGATGGTATCGGGGATACTCCGCATAAAGTTTACAGATATGCGGATCAGCTTTGGATTTATAACAATAATGTAAAGTTTTTCTATGGTTCACCGGTGATATCATTGCTTAATTTTTTGGCAAAACTTGCACCGTTTTCAAAACCGCTTTTTCTTATGGAAGATAAAAAACCAAAAATGCACAGGGCACTTTAATAAAGGATAATTATGGCAAAAAAAGTACAAACAGACAGAAGAGAATTTGTTAAATATTCTACTTTGGGAGTATTGGGTCTTGTTTTAGGTGGTGGTATTGTTTTTTCACCTTATTTACGTGGTAAAGAGAATAAACTCAGACCACCGGGAGCAGTACCGGAAAAGGATTTTCTGGCACTCTGTATTAAATGTGGACAGTGTTTGCAGGTATGTCCGTATCACTCTATTGAGCTCAATGATATCAATGCAGGATATGGTGAGGGGACACCTTTTATTGATGCAAATATTCGGGCATGTTATGCTTGTAATGCTGTACCATGTGTTCTTGCATGTCCAAGTGGAGCATTGGATCATAAAACAGAGAAGGCTGCTGATATTAAAATGGGTATAGCTGTTTTGGAATTTCCTGAGAGCTGTTTGGCAATTTCACAGACTCCTGTGCCTAAAGGGTACGATGCAAAGATGATAGCTTTTACAAACTCTGTGCGTAATAAAACGCCGGAAGAGGAAGAGCTGTTAAAAAAATTCAGTGGTTATGAAGGTAAAGCATGTACACTCTGTGCAGATATGTGTCCACTTCCAAATCCTTTAAGTGCTATTGCAATGGTACCGGATGCAAATGGTGGTCAGCGACCGGAGATTTATGACGGATGTGTAGGGTGTGGAGCGTGTCAGGATGTCTGTCCTACCTCCAAACCTTCTATTGTAGTGAAACCGAGAATGACCTATGATGATTATTACGGTAATAAAAGTTAAGGAAAAAATATGAAAAAAAGAGGGCTTTTATTTATTGTTCCATTGCTCATAATGGGTTTTACTGCTTGCAGCGATAAAAAAGATGACAAAGAGAGTGATGCCAAGAGTGTTGCCTCTGCTAAGAGCAGCACTCCTCCAAAAATAGAGGTTGTTGCAAATAAAAATGAGTATGCACTCAAAGTAAAATCGAATGAGGATGAGATGGAAAAAGGAAAATCATCCAATAAAAATTCATTTTACTATGATTATGGTGAAAAGAGTGAATATGATCCAAATGCACAGCCTGCAAACAAAGATGCTTCTGTTCGTACGCGTCCAAGAACACTTTTGGATGCTCAGATGCATATCCGAAGTCCCTATGAACGGGTTCAGGTCTCATTGCTTTCCAAGCAGTTGAGTCCTATATTTCGTTTAAAATGTTCTGCATGTCATGATGACTATGCAAACGGAGTACTTGGGCCATCACTTCTTGGACGTGATGTTGACTATATTTATAATAAGATTATTGCTTTTAAAACAGGGAAAAAGAAAAATGTTTTTATGAATGATCTTATTCACAATATGAGTGATAAAGATATTCGGGCAATTGCAGAGGATATATATAACTTTAATCTACAAATTCAAAAGATAAGGAACAGATAGATGAAAAATATAATAGCAGGATTTTTTACATTGGTAACTTTAGGTCTTATGGCTTGGGTCGCTTCCAACGGAGGTGCATATAATGGTGGAGAAGCCGGTAAAATTATAAAAGATATAGGAAAAAGAACAGCTGCAGCTAATGTAAACAGTGCACCGCAAGAGAAGAGTGACAGAGAGAAAGAGAATGAAGCACTTACTGCACTTCGTGATAAAGCAGGGAATGTCGGTAGCTTTAAAGTAAGTGATGAGTATAAGAGTAAATGTTCATCGTGTCATGGTGTAGATGGAAGCGGTATGCAGTATGGTAAAAAGCTGATGGGACCGAAACTCTTTGGTCAAAGTGCTGATGAGATCTATAAAAAACTAGATGACTTTAAAGCCGGCAGAAAAGAGAATATGATTATGCGAGGCCTTTTGCTTCATCTTTCACAAGAAGATTTACGAAGATTGGCAGATGAGATAGGAGAGTTTCCAGCACGTGCGAAAGCACTTGAAGATTCTAAAAAATAGGTTGAGAAGATGGATAAATATAATAGCAGAGAGACCATAAAAAGAACATCGTTTTTATCAACATTTATTACAACAACAAAAGATGGGAAGAAGAAATTAAGTATTCGTGCAAAACGATGGCTTGTTGTGATCTCGGTTCACCTTCTGTTCTTTCTCTCGTTTGCTATTGATATACAGACTTTGGAAGGGACACTTAACGGTTCTCGTTTTCTCGGGTTTCACCTGATTGACCCTTTTACAACTTTAGAGATGTTTATGGCAGAACACCATCTGCATATCAATATTATTATCGGGGTAAGTACTATTACAATCTTTTACCTTCTTGTCGGGGGAAGAAGTTATTGTGCATGGGTTTGCCCTTATGGAATACTGAGTGAAATCGGAGAGAAGTGGCACAATACTCTTGTCGCCAAAAAAATTATTAAAGACAGAAAATTTGATCACCGTATCAAATATATTTTTTGGGCTATATTTTTAATTCTCTCATTTACAAGTGGATATCTTGTTTTTGAAACATTTAGTGTTGTGGGTATTTTGAGTCGTGCAATTGCTTATGGATGGAGTCTCTCTCTTATCTGGGTTCTTGTTGTTTTTGCTTTTGAAGTTTTCTTTGCTCGCCGTGCATGGTGTTCTTATATCTGTCCTATCGGAACAACATACGGTATGATAGGAAAAGTATCTGCACTTCGTATAGAGTGGAATGACAACTGTGATCACTGTATGGTTTGTAGTGATGTCTGTTTTGAGAATCAGGTTTTGGAGATTACAAAAGCAAAATATGACAAACAGAGAGAAGAAGAGGGAATTACGCATGAGTATATTACAGGAGCAGACTGTACACTCTGTGGACGTTGTATAGATGTCTGTCATGCCGATGCTCTCAACTTTGATTTTAGATTGAAAAGTTTGGTATAGGTATGATAAAAGTCAACAACTTAACAAAGAAATTTGGTTCAAATATCTCTTTAGATAATATTAACTGTGAATTTAAAAAGAATGAATCGATTGCTTTAATGGGTGCAAACGGAGCGGGAAAGACAACACTTGTCCGCTCTATTATGGGTTACTATCACCCAAACAGCGGAGAGGTTCTTATTAACGGGCTTAACCCGATAAAAAATCGTGAAGATGTATTAAG
>Ga0256843_1003478_pt1 | contig 10917 bp, 8 predicted proteins | sample AlvinellametaG_FD_191572 | JGI IMG/M metagenome (GOLD analysis project Ga0256843, IMG submission 191572) | Pompeii worm associated microbial communities from hydrothermal vent at the East Pacific Rise, Pacific Ocean - Alvinella | ecosystem: Host-associated > Annelida > Integument > Unclassified ... | reverse complement strand
GCTACATCGCCCTGGGCAACATGATGAGCGTCGCGGCGATGCTGGGGGTGGATTCCTGTGCCGTGGAGGGGTTCGAGGCGGAGGCCCTGGAGCGGATCATGGCCGAAGAGTTCGGCGTCGACACCGAGACCTTCGGCGTCGCGGTGATGGTCGCCTTCGGCTACCGCATCGAAGCACCCAAGCCCAAAACCCGCCAGCCGATGGACGATATTGTCGAGTGGATGTGAATGGGAGTGCTGAGTGCTGAGTGCTGAGTGAATTTTACGCGAATTGAGGGACTTGTCAAGGGGTATCCGACTCTTGATAAGAAAAACTTTTACCCTCACCTCCCTACATACTTTCCCCTCAACCCTGCGCACTCCCCTTCCGGAACTGCACCATCTTGAAACGGTCCCCCATCATGGTCGGAGCGATGAGGGTCTTGATCCGGTCCGCCTGACGCAGATACTCCTCCTGGCTCGCCTGACGGGCATACTGTTCCAGGATCTCAATCAACCCGAAGCGCACCAGAGCCCTGGCCTGGGTCTCACAGTGTGTCAACTCCATCCCCTCGGCTTCAAACGCTTCAATCACATGGCCGAAATTGACGTCGTAGGTAATATCGGCCTTTTTGAACACTTCCGAAAGCTTCAACCCCTCGTCGAAGAGCGGCCAGGTTTGATGCCCGGCGTAGACCCGCACGGAGAAGTCGTTGCGGACATAGCGCTCGCCATAGTCGAAAGAGACAAACTCCAAAACTTCGGCGGAACGGGCTACCCGTGCCGCAAAAGCTTCGTATCCTACGGCGATCTCCCCCTGGCTCATACCGTGGCGTTCGGCAAATGCCCGAAGCGGCTCTTCCGCCTCCACCCAGAGGATCGCCTCCCCCTCTACCTCGGCCCGTCGCCCCTCTTTGTAGAGTTCGCAGGGAAAGGCATCGAAAATCTCGTTGGAGACATAATAGGCGAAGGGGACCGCCACCTCTTCCAGAGAGGCGAACTGCTTCAGCTCCACCCCGCTGCCGAACCGTTCGGCAAAGTAGTCCCTCTGGGCTGTGCGAACCTCCGGCTGCCGCTCCACCGTGGCAAAACGCATCGTCTCCACCAGACTCGGGTCGCAGGTATAGAGCCACTGGATCATATCGGCCAGCAGATAGCCCCGGTGGGCACCGATCTCGATAAGCCAGGCATCCCGGGGGATCCGACCTTCCCGAATACCACGCCAGAGTTCATTGGCGACGGAGGCGCCGAAAAAGGCGCTGGTACTCACAGCCGTATAGAAATCCCCCTCCTTCCCGATGGTATGAAAGTCGCGATAATACCCCCCCTCTCCGTACAGCCACTCTTCCATATACTCACTGAAGCGCATAGCCCTGCCTACCGGTGGATCTTGGCATAAAGCTTGAGAAGCTGAATCTGCTTTTCGATCTCATAGATCCGGGCGTCAAGTCCGGCCATCTTCATGGAGTTGCGCATCGTCTCCACATCCAAAGTGGTCTTTTGCCCCGCCTGCGCCTGTTCTTTGGTACTTTTGAGCAGCTCCCGATAGAGCCGTTCGTCGGAACGGGCCAGGGCGATCTTTTTGTCGATGATTCGGATGGTGTCGATGACCAGCTGATATTCACTCTCCACCCGCCGCTGATCATCCTGGAGCTGAACCGCCTGCTGAAGATAGGCGACTCGACTCGCTTCGATATCCTGGGGAGCGTTGACACTCAAAGGCATTGAAATACGGAAACCGTATTGATAATAGTTCTCCTTCGCTCCCGGAATGGTGGAGACGTAGTCGTCATTGGTCCGATAGTAGGTACCACTGAGGGAAAAAGTCGGCAGATATTTGGCCCAGGTCAGCTTGCTGTCATACTCCGACTGATCGACCCGTTGACGCTGAACCTCCAGCTCCATATTGTTCCGGCGATACTCTTCCCGCTTGATGAGACGCAGACGGGGTGTCTTCAGGGTATCCGGATTTTTATCGCTGAGCAGACTGAACGCGTTATAGAGATTCTTTTCCGACAACTCCGTTACCAGAAGGGTCGTCTGATCCCGGTTGCGCTGGAGAATCGCCTGATTAAGAAAACTGCTGTCGATGACTCCCGCGTCGTACTGCTCCCGTTTGCGGGTGATATCGATGAGATCATTACGGATCTTCAGACGCAGCTGACGCTGTTGGAGTCTGTTTTTTTTCAGCTCAAAGAGAATATTGATCGCCTGGACGATCTGCTGGCGCCGCTGCAATTCAATTTCTGTCTGATTGGCGCTCTCCTGGATATTGGCAAACTTGATGGCATAGTAGATCCCGCCGCTTTTGAAAATAGGCTGATCGATCCCCACGCTGAAGGTCCGACTCTTCCCCGACCCGGGGTACTGGTCATCCCCCCGCTCACTGTAGCTCAGCATAATGGGACTGATCCAGCTCTTTCTCAGGAGAGCGCTTTGCAGACGGTTGTACTCCGATTGATAATCGAACAGAAGATTCTTTTCATGGGAAAGGTAGTTGGCGAGATCCTCCCGGGCCGCAAGCGCGCAGGAGAGCATCACCACCCCCCACACTCCTCTTTTCACCAGGGAACGCAGCTCCCTGTCGATACCCCGCCGCTTCACACCAGGGACTCCAGAGCTTTTTCGAAACGCAAAAAGCCCTCGTCCATCTCTTCACGGCTGATAACCAGCGGCGGAAGGAAGCGGACGGTATTGCGCCCCGCTTTGAGGAGAATCAGCCCCTCGGCAAACGCGGCTTTGAGAATCCGGTTCTGGGTCTCGGCGTCGGGACAGCGCAATCCCCGCATCAATCCCACTCCCACCGCTTCGGTGAAGAGCTCCGGCAGACTCTCGGCCAACCGTTCCAGTGCCCGGCTGAAGTAGAGTATCCGCTCCTCCAGAGCGCCGGTATTCCGTTCCGCTTCCAGAATCTCCAGCACGGTCAGCCCCGCCCGGGTACTCAGATAGTTGCCCCCGAAGGTACTGCCGTGGTCGCCGGGCTGAAAGATCTCCTTGAGCCGGGTCATTGCCACCCCGATGGGCACACCGCCGCCCAATCCCTTGGCCAGCGTGATCACGTCGGGTTCGATCCCGTAGAGCTGACTGGCGAGAAACTCGCCGGTCCGATAGACACCGGTCTGTACCTCATCGACGATGAGCAGCAGTTCCCGACTGCGCAGAAACTTCGCCAGCTCCCGGACTTCGGCCCGGTCGAAGGGCTGCACTCCTCCTTCTCCCTGGACCAGCTCGATCATCACCGCCACGGTCTGATCGTCGATCGCTTCGTAGATCGCGTCGATACTCTCGACATAATCGAATCCCGCCGGATAGGGAGAAAAATCGGGCTTGTGCATCTCTTTCTGACCCGTCGCCTTGACGGTGGTGATGGTGCGACCGTGGAAAGAGTGTTTGAGCGTAATCACTTTGTAGCGTTTCTCGTCAAAATGGGTCTCCCCGTACTTTCGGGCGATCTTCAGCGCCGCTTCGTTGGCCTCGGCTCCGGAGTTGCCGAAGAAGCAGCGCATATCGTAGCCGCTGAGCTCCACCATCCGCCGGGCCAGTTCCGCCTGGGGCGCGATGAGCTGAAGATTGGAGACATGGATCAGTTTCGAGGCCTGGTCGCAGAGCGCTGCGCTCAGCTTCGGATGGGCGTGCCCCACGCTGCTGACGCCGATGCCGCTGGCGAAGTCGATGAACTCCCGACCCGTCTCATCGTAAAGCCGCGCCCCCTCTCCCCGGACAAAGTTGGTATAGTCTCTGGCATAGGATCCCAGAACATACTCCCGATCCATTCTCTCAAGTTCGTTCACCTTTCGACCCTTTCGTTTACAAATTGGCTATATTATAACACTTTTAAGCGGTTCCGGTCTTTCAAAGGCGTGCTATAATAGAAAACGAACGGCGGGAAGGTGTATGGGAATGTGCGCCCGGAAAGCGTGCACATTCCGATGCATACTCCCCCGATAGAAGACGCAACATCAAGGGGTTTCTCTGAATGAAATGGAATATTGAACACCCATCGATTCTTCTGAGTGTCACCAAGTGGGTCGTCCTCTCCAGCGGAGTGGGAATCGTCATCGGCAGTATCGTCACACTCTTTCTGAATATTCTTGCGGCGGGTGAGGAGCACAGCTCGATTCTCCCCTTCCCCGCCTACTATCTCCTTCCTCTGGGACTTTTTCTCAGTGTCTGGCTCACCAGGAAATTCGCTCCCGACGCCCAGGGGCACGGTACGGAAAAAGTCATCGAAGCCGTCCATAAACGGAGTGGGAAAATCGATGTCAAGGTGATTCCGGTCAAGCTGCTCACCACCGTAGTCACCCTGGTCACGGGCGGCTCCGCGGGCAAAGAAGGGCCCGGTGCGCAGATCGGTGCGGGTACCGCCTCGGCGGTCGCCGATCTGTTGCGTTTTTCGGATCGTGACCGGAAAAAACTGGTTATCTGCGGTATCAGTGCCGGCTTCGCAACGGTCTTCGGCACCCCCATCGCCGGCGCAATTTTCGGCATCGAAGTCCTGGTGGTCGGGGCCGTGATGTACGAGGTGCTTCTCCCCTCCTTTGTCGCGGGGTTCAGCGCCTTTTTTACCGCCCAGTATTTCGGTGTCAAATACACCTATTACGATATCAGCTATTTCCAACACTACTTCATCGACCTGGTCCTGATCCTCAAGGTAATGCTCGGCGGAATCTTTTTCGGCCTGGTCGCCTGGCTCATTATAGCCACATTGAAAAAGACCGAAGTCGCCGTGGAAAAGATTCCGATGAACCCCTATTTCAAAGCCATAGGAGCAGGCTTCCTTCTCATCCTCCTTTCCTTTGTCGTCGGCGACCACTACTTCGGCCTGGGACTCGACACCATCTCCGAAACCATGAAGATCCAGAGCGACCTGGGCCAACACAGTCTTCCCTGGTACACTTTTCTGCTCAAGATCTTCTATACCGCCGTCACGCTGGGTTCGGGCGGAAGCGGCGGCATCGTGACGCCGATCTTCTACATCGGAGCCACCAGCGGCCACTGGTTCGGCGGCCTCTTTGGCAGCGAGCACCAGCTGGCCCTTTTCGCGGCCCTGGGATTCGTCAGTGTCCTGGCGGGTGCGACCAACGCGCCCATCGCGGCGACGGTCATGGCCATGGAGCTTTTCGGAATGGATATCGCCCACTACGCCGCCGTGAGCATCGTCATCAGCTTTCTCGTCTCGGGCCACCGGAGTGTTTTCCCCTCCCAGAAAATTATGATGAAAAAATCCGACCTCCTGGAGGTCGAGTACGGCGAAGATATCGAACACTCCCGGGTCAAGCTTGACAAAAACTCCTTCCGACAGGTCAACAATGTCTATCGGGCGATCCAGCTCAAACGCAAACGCCACGAAGAGCGCCAGCAGCGTCGGCGTCGCAGCAAAGCCGAAGAACTGAGAGAGAAAAACCGGGAAACGGAATAGGAAAAACTACCGATCGAGAACCGCCCCCGCATCCTCGATATCGCTCAAAATCTGCGCCCGTAGCGCCGCAAATGTTTCAAAACATCTGTTGGGACGCAGAAAGCGGTGAAATTCCAGAAAGATGCGGGCAGGCAGTTTTCCCGGCTCACCATCCAGCAGATGGCTCTCCACCGCATAGCTTCCGTCGGTACTCACCCGATGCCCCAGAAAGATCACCGAAGGCCGTCGGACCCCCTCCAGGAGCGTATACCCCGCATAGACTCCCTCCCGCGGGAGCTGATACCCTTCTACCGCCAGATTGATCGTCGGAACGAACTCCCGTCTACCCAATCCCTGCCCGGAAATCGCCTCGCCGTCAATGGCATAGGGGCGCCCCAGGAGACGATTGGCCATCAAGATATCTCCCCGGCCGAGATACTCCCGGATCGTACGGGAGTGGACCGACACCCCGCCGACGGTCACTTCGGAGACGACCATCACCTCCCCGTCAAAAAGCCGCTGCAGGGTTTCGGGTCGACCTTCCCGATCCCGTCCGAATCGGAAATCATATCCGACGACGATCTTCTCCAGTCGGGGATAATCCTCCCGAAGCTTTGCGACGAACGCCTCGGCACTCATATCCCGAACCCGATCAAAAAGGTAAAATATCACGGGACGGTCACAGTACCAACTGCGCTTGTATCCCGGGGTCAGGCGGGCGGAAGCGAACCGTTCGATCACCGCCACCCCTTCGGCCAGAGCCGTCAGCTCCCGGTGGGCGACATGCATCCCGTCGAAGGATCCCAGAGCGATACTGCGGATAGGGGATGCGATAGAGGACATACAGGCTCCTTGGAAAAAATCATCGCTATTATACGCTATGCTTCTTGACAGCCAACGCGTCCTGACGGGAGAATAGATGACCGAAGAGGAATACCGGAAACATATCCGCCGGGCGGAAGCGGAGCTTCACCGGCATCCGAGACGCTACCGGCGCACGCTGGCCCGGCTCCTCTTTCTGGGAGACCTGACAGCCTGGCTCCTGCCGATACTGCTTCTGGGAACGCTGCTGGGACTCGGGTTCCTCGCCTGGAACCATCACGCTTTCTGGCTGTTTCTTCTGGGCAGCAAACTGATCTTCGCCCTGCTCATACTGGTATGGCTTCTCTTCCGGGCCCTGCTCATAGGCGTCACATTACCGGAGGGCTATATTCTCGATTCGACGGAGGCCCCGAAACTTCAGGAATTGATCCGAAATTATCAACACCGTTTCGACACCCCGCCTATCTATCGGGTTCTCCTCGATACCGAGTTCAATGCGGCGGTTGTCACACTTCCCCGTTCTCTCCTGCCCGGCGGCGAGCGGATCGTGTTGATCCTCGGAATTCCCCTGATGGCGGCACTCTCCCCCGAAGAGTTCCGGGCGGTTCTGGCCCATGAGTTCGGTCATATCCGTCAGGACCAGGGCCGTTTCGCCTCCCGGCTCTACCGGACCCGGCAGCGTTGGGAACTCCTCGATCAGAGCTACGCGAAACATTCCGACTGGAGTCTCTGGCCGATCCGCCGCTTTCTTGATTTCTACATTCCCCGGCTTGGGAGTTATGCCTTTGCCCTGCTTCGGGAGCATGAATATGAAGCGGATCGGTGCGCCGCGGAGACTACCGCGCCCGAAACCGTCGCCTCTGCACTGATCCGTACTGCCCTCTGTTCCGAAGCGCTTGAGCGATACTACTGGCCCCGTTTTTATGCCCGGAATGCGGACGAAGCCCGGGTACCCGACGATGCATTCCGGGGACTGGAACGCTTTTTTGCCCATCAGGCGTCTATTTCCGACGCCTCCTCCCGGCAGATCACAGCATTGTTGCGTCACGCCGGTCACTACCGAGAGATCCACCCCTCCACAAGTGAACGTCTCCAGGCGATTCAAGCCGCTCCCCGATTGCAAAAACGACACCGATCGGCCCTCGCCCACTGGCTCGCACCCGATACCGAAAACATTCTGGAACGCTGTGACCAAAGCTTCCGCGAAACTCTGCAACCCTGGTGGGAGACCCGATATCGGGAGTTGCAACGGGATAAAAAACTTCTGGAGGACTACCGGAAACGCCCGGAAACAGATCTCTCTCCCGAAGAGCTTTACCACTGCGCCCAGCTCTACGATGCTCTGGGCAGCGGAGCGGAGGCTTGCAGACTCTTTTCCCAGCTGCTTCCTCACGACGACCCCGAAATTCACTATCAATACGCACTCTGCCTTCCTCCGGATGAGGAGGAGAAAATTTTAAAACACCTTTTCCGGGCGCTGGAGAGCCCTTACCGGTTTGAGGAGGCCAGAGAGTGGGGGGATGGACTGATCGCTTCTGACGATACCGCGACTCTCCTCTCCTGGCAAAAAGCGATCGAACGCGAAGCGCAACGACATGCCGCATGGACCCGGGCACTCGACAGAGAAACCGACACCCGGCCCTCCGTGGTCCATGCCCCGGACATCATCGAACGCTTCCGCCGTTTTATGGAAGGGGCTGACGGGGTCGAAGCCGCCTGGATCGCCTGCCGAGAGATCCCCTCCCATCCCCGATACCCCCTCTATCTCATCGCTGTAAAGTTTACCGGAGGTTTTTTCCAAGACCAGGAAGCCCTGATAGCCGAACTCTATCAAACCGGGCCCGCCGAACCGGTCTGGACGATTCTCTCTCTGCAAGGACGGTTCTGGAAAACGGCGGAAGCAATCCGCGACATCGGAGTCCCGCTGCGACTCCCCTGCGATCCGTGAAAAAGACAATTCCCACAGGTCCCGAAGAAGCATTTCCCTGAAAAGGAGTGATACAATATTCAATCACCAGACTCACAGAACGGAGGTGCTTCCATGAAAAAAAGTTTTATGCTCGCGGCGATGATTATTCTCCTGCTCCACGGAACGGAGTCCCTCGTCCCCCGGGATCCTTCCAGGCTGGAACTGACCATCTACCATGACAACCGGATCTTCGTCCATGAAGTGCGGGAGGCCAATGTCACGGCCGGGAAACAGCGCCTGGTCTACGAGGGGGTCGCCGGCTCGGTGATCAGCGCCAGCGTCGTGCCAAGCTTCAGCGGGATCCCCACCCGTCTCTACGCCCAGAACTACAGCTACGACCTGGTCTCCCTCCCCTCCCTGCTCAAGCACAGTGTGGGCCGGGAGATCTCCTTTATGACCAACGGAAAGAACCCGGTCCGCTCCGAGGGGACGCTCCTGGCCTACGCTCCGAAGGTCATGGTCCGGGAGAAAGGCACCGGACGCATCCTCTCCCTGGAGCAGCCCACCCAGGTGATCTTCCACGAGATTCCGGCGGGGATGATCACCCGTCCCAGCCTGGTCTGGGAGATCGAGACAGCCAAAGCGGGCCGCCTGACGATCGATCTGAAGTACCTGGCCACCGGGGTAAGCTGGAAGAGCGACTACGTCCTGGATCTGGGACCCCGGACCCTGGATCTGGTGGGTTGGATCACCGTCGACAACCGCTCCGGGGTCAGCTATCCCGACGCGAAGATCACCTGTCTGGCGGGGGAGGTCCACACCGCCGAACGCCCCCGCCCCACCCGGATGCTCAGAGCGATGCCCAAGATCGCCGCCGACGCGATGCCGGTGCGCCAGGAAGCCTTCAGCGGCTACCATATCTACCACATTCCCTTCCGGGAAACCATCGCCGACAAGGAGCAGAAGCAGATCCGTTTCCTGGAGCGCTCCGGCATCCCCTACCGCAGCTACGGCAGGGCAGAGATCCGCTCCTTCCCCCGCGCCGGGGTCGAGAAGCTCCGCTTCGTCAATACCGTCGAACTCTCCAATACCGAGAAGAACGGGCTGGGCATTCCCCTCCCCGCGGGCATCGTGCGAATGTACCGCCGCGACCAGGGCGGCGCCACCCGCTTCATCGGCGAGAGCCGCATCGGCAACACTCCGGCCGACGAAAATCTCACCCTCAAAGTGGGCGTCCTCTTCGACGCGACGGGCGAGAAGAAGATCGTCAAATATGTCTCCCGCAAAGGCTACCTCAACGTTGCCGCCCGCTACACCCTCCACAATCGCGGCAAAACCCCGCTGACCCTCAAGGTCGAGGAGCGCATCCCCACCTACGGCGACCGGATCGAACTGCGCAGCGACTGCTCCGGCCCCTGCTCGGTCCGCAGGGTCAGCGCCTTTGTGCGGGAGTTTACGGTGCGACTCAAGGCGAAGGAGAGCTATACGTTCAACTCGGAGTTTGAGATATGGCGATAAACGAACACAGGGAGCTCCCTCCCGCAACCGGAGAAGAAGAGATCAAATCCCTTTCGCAGAAGTCGTTGAAAAAAAAGGAAAAAGAAATGGAAATCCGACCGCTTTCAAAACTGGGCAAACCGCTGCGTCTACTCCTCAAAACAAACATCGCGATCACACTCATCGCCGTTCTGATCGGACTCTACGATTACTATACCTATACCACATTGCCGGCGGGGTTCGACTCAAATGAAACAATTTTTCCTTCCGATATTGCTGTGGCGGTTGTCGGTGTGGTCCAAACCGTTCTGCTGATTATCATCGGCATCGTTTTTTTGCTCTGGATCTACCGTATAAACAAAAATCTGCACACTCTCTCAGATCAACAGATGCGTTTTTCACCCGGCTGGTCCGTCGGATGGTATTTCATACCGATAGCCAATCTCTTCAAACCCTATCAGGTCATGAAAGAGATATGGTATGTCAGTCAGAAAAACAAAACGACGACACACTCTCTTGTGAGCTGGTGGTGGTTTTTATGGATTGTATCGGCCATTGTCGGACGCCTCGCGGCCAAATTGTCGATGCGTGCCGAGACGACTGAAGATTACGCCATATCTGCCCTGACCTATGTCGCATCGGACGGGATAGACATCATCCTCAACATCGTCGCGCTCATACTGGTCACTCGCATAGAGACAGCCTATTACGAAAACTTCTCTGAACAAAACGCCCCATTGCGACAGAGTCCCGATACACCGGATTCTTCTTCGTAATCCTACCGTGATCCAAACAGGGGAGAGGAGTGACGAGAGAAGAGAAGTCCCTCCCCTCCTCCCGACCGCCGGGAGATGATTCGATCTCTTCTCTGCCCATCCATCCAGACTAACGCTTGTCGTAAATTCGTTTTCCATTATAGAACTATAGAATCTGATCCCGTTTCCGAATATCCCATCAGCCTCCTTGAGCAAAATAAAATCATGATGTACGATACACCCCTCCTTGCTTGTACGGAAGAAGCTCTTGTCATACCGTTCTACTCTGGCGTTGAGGGAGTGATTATTTCTGAATACCTAAAAAATCGACACAGTAACTAAAAATATAATCTAATGTTTTTTGCATTTTAATAAATAAAATATATTATAAATATAAGATTTATTTACTGAAAGTTAATTTTTTAGTGTTAATATTTATCTTGTTGAGTTATTTGATTATGCTCAATATTTAAGAAAAGGAGATGTCATGGCCATCGATTCACTCAAACTGAGTACGGAAGGAGGAGCGCTGCTCCAGGAGTTTGTCAGCGCCGCCGG
>Ga0256843_1003477_pt1 | contig 10918 bp, 7 predicted proteins | sample AlvinellametaG_FD_191572 | JGI IMG/M metagenome (GOLD analysis project Ga0256843, IMG submission 191572) | Pompeii worm associated microbial communities from hydrothermal vent at the East Pacific Rise, Pacific Ocean - Alvinella | ecosystem: Host-associated > Annelida > Integument > Unclassified ... | reverse complement strand
AATATTAACAAAGCCGTACTTTGCAAAATTCTCAATAATCGTCTCTAAAATTGGTTTATTTCCCACCTTTAGAAGTGGTTTTGGTATGTCTTGTGTCAGTGGACGCAGTCTTGTTCCAAGACCACCTGCCATTAAGATAACACGATTACTTTTTGCATTTGTTTTTAAAAGATTTGAGAGCTCTTCAATCTTTACAAGTCTGCCCTCATTGTCAACTATTGGAATCTGATAAATCTGTTTACGAATCGCCTTTTGAACAATCAACTCTTTTGAGTCATTGATATTTGCTAATGTCGGCTCTTTAAAATAGAGACTCTCTATGCTTGAGTCAAGAGAGAGACCATTTAATAATCCACGTCGAATATCTCCATCTGTTAGAGTACCAACTACTTTTTCTTCGTCATCAAGTACAATAGCTATTCGCATAGCACCTTTATCTATTACCTCTAAAGCCTCTTTTATCGATGATGTTCGCTTTAGTAAAATATCTTGGTACTTACTCATAACAATCCTTTAAATCATAAAATTTCTTCTCCAATAGTAACTCAGGCCGACTCTGCTTAATAAGCTCTTTAATTTGCAAACTCGTACTGTCTGACTCATATGGATTTTCTACCTGCTTGAGATGATTCATAAAGTCCAGCTCGTACAACTTTTGTATACTCTCTCTAATTGCCTCTGCCGATAATTCGGTATTGAGCACACTCTGTGCCATTAACCTTCCCTTTTGGCGATTCCCTATATTGATTGTTGCTTTTTTGAAGCTTGGTACCTCTAAAATACCACTAGAACTATTTCCCACTACAGCATCTACATACAAAATAGTACTAAAGTAACGTAGTTGTCCTAGTGAATCATATACAACTGCATTATCATGTTCATTGACAAAATCTTCTATCATCTCATTTATAGTTCTTGCACCTGCATCGGCGTTTGATTTTGTAAAAATCAATCCCGTATCACTAAGATCTTTTAGTGCATCTAGGAGCTCTTTTATCTGCTCTTGTGCAGAGAGTTTAGAGAGAGTTTCAGGATGAAAGGTAATGAGTAGGTTTTTCTCTTTCAATCTAAATCCTAAAGAGTTTTCTAACTCATCTTTACTGAGAAGTTTCATCTTTTTAATGTTCTCAACACCTAAAGAGCCTACATTAAAGACTCTCTTTGGTTCTTCACCAAGCTGTATAACTCTTTGTCTATACTCTTTAGCTGCTGTAAAATGAAGATGGGAGAGTTTTGTAATAGCATGACGAATAGAATCATCCATAGCCCCTTGTGTCACTTCACCACCATGAATATGCGCAACAGGAATACCCAGCATCATAGCTGATATGACTACAGAGAGTATCTCATATCTATCACCTAAAACAACCAATATATCACTCGAGAGTGCTCTAAGAGTAGTTGTCATATCTATCTGAAGTTGTGCCATTGCTATAGAGTTTGCTTCAGCACTGTTATGCGCTAAATTCATCTCTATTTTTGAAGTGATATTAAAATCTCTCTCAACCTCTTTGTAAGTCTCACCAAACTCTTTTAAAAGGTGGATTCCCGTTACAATAAGCTGCAGTTCCAAATCAGTATCACTCTCAATCTGATGTAGTAGTGGTTTTAAAAGTCCATATTCAGCACGAGTTGATGTTATTACTGCTACTCTCATATCAACTCATCTTCTTCATAATCTTTTTGGGCTTTACTCCCCAAAATCTCATCCCACTTCATCGGTGATACTCCTTTTGCAGGTCGTTTTGTTGTAAGATTATCCTCACTAAAATACTCCCCTTTTTTAATATCACGAGCTGCTACAATGGATTTGCGTGCTATTTCAATATTGACACTTTCACTTGGTGAAGGCTTTTTCTCGTCACTTCCTAATGCTTTTTCAATATTTTTAATTCCCGTAACCATCGCTTTTAACTCATCTGGTTCAAGTGAAGCTTTATGATCTGGTCCCTCCATGCTCTTATCAAGCGTAAAGTGTTTTTCAATGAGAGTAGCACCCAGTGCTACAGCTGCAATGTCTACCTCGATACCTAAAGTATGGTCACTATACCCGACAGCCACATCAAGCTCTTTTTCAATACTGAGCATCGCTCTTAGATTTACATCTTCCATAGGTGTGGGATACATTGTGTTTGCATGAAGTATGGTTATATTCTCTTTTTTTGTTCCATTTTGAACAAGTATATTAAAAGCATCTCTCACCTCATCCATAGTTGCCATTCCTGTTGATAGAACAACCTTTTTATTCAACTTTGCAATAGCGCGAAGATAGGGAAGGTTTGTTATCTCTCCGCTTGGAATCTTAAATATCTTCAGACCCAAAGAGTCAAGCATCTCTATACTCTCCAAATCAAAAGGAGTCGATAAGAACATAATCCCCTTATCTTTACAATAGGCTATAAGCTCTTTATGCGTCTTGGTATCGAGTTCGAGTTTTTTAAGCATATTGAGTTGAGAGTCGTCACCATCATCCATATTCTCTTTTTGATAAGCAGCTTTTTGAGCACTTTTACTCACAAGTTTTTCTGCTTTGAAGGTTTGAAACTTTACTGCATCTGCACCGGCATCACTTGCTACATCTATGAGTTTTTTGGCAAGTTCTATACTACCGTTATGATTGACACCCGCTTCAGCAATAATAAAAACACTCATTTGATTAGACTCCCGGCTTTTATAAAGCCATCAAGGGTTACACCCTCTTTGGTTACAACTCCACTTCCGACAAAACTTCCCTCTTTAACAACCACACCACCATTTAAAGTAACCTTTGTACTTATGTGTACATTATCTTCAACTATTACATCATGCTCTACTAAGGATTGTGAATTGATTATAGAGTTTTTACCCACTTTTGCATTGGCATTTACCACTGCACCATGCATGACAATAGATCCCTCTCCCAATATTGCATGTTGTGAGAGATACCCCAATGGGGAGACAATAGCAGGTAACTCAAACTCTAACTCTTTTAAGAGTGCAAAGAGCTTAACTCTTATACTGTTTGAGTAGATATGTCCAACAGTAATACAAGCGTGAGAGTAACGTTTTCGCAGAGTTATGAGCTCTTCATCAGTGCCAATTACCTTATAACCCAAAACCTCAACACCGATAAACTCTTCTTTATCTATAATTCCGGCTATTTTATACCTGCCCTCTTGCTCTATTACATCAATTACACTGCGACAGTGTCCTCCACCGCCTATAAGTAAGATCTCTTGCATCATACCCTCACACTGCTAGGAATATTTACAACTCTCTCTTGTAAATATTTAGAGTTCTCAAGCTCATCACACTCTGAGTCTTCAAACATTTTTAGCTCACTAAGAAGTCGCCATATCGGTCTACACATGACACCCTGAGTATTACAAAACTCTAAAAGTTCATCTCTATGCAGACTGTTTTTACACATTAGAGCATTTAACCAATAGTTTGAGCGACTACTCTTTGGCTCTTGTATAAACTCTATATCGTCAAAACTCTCAAAAAACTTTGCATACTCCTTGGCAAGAACTCGCTTCTGCTCTACAAACTTCTCCAAATTCTCCATCTGTGCAACAAGCAGTGCTGCATTTAAGTTAGGCATTCGGTAGTTATACGCTACTTCATCATGTTCATAGACCCATTTATGTGGTACTTTTGCCGTAGTTGTCAAGTATTTTGCTCTCTTTGCTAAAGCTTCACTATCTGTAACTAAAACACCACCGCCTCCAGAGGTAATAATTTTATTGCCATTAAAACTAAAGACACCCATTTGACCAAATGTTCCAGTATGTTTCTCTTTATAAAAACTTCCCAAACTCTCTGCACTGTCTTCAACGAGCGTTATATGCCACTTTTTACAGATTTCCACAAGAGCATCAATCCTGCATGGATGCCCAAAGGTATGCATTGGAACACAGGCTTTTATAGTTTTGTTTGTCTTTTTATTTCTACAAAGACCATCGACAATCTCACAATTTTGTTCTAAAAAATTCTCTACAGCTTCTGGTGAGAGTCCCATAGTATCCAAGTCAACATCCAAAAATATCGGTTTTGCACCACAGTAACTTATAGCATTACTTGTAGCAACAAAACTAAGAGCCTGCGTTATCACCTCATCACCCTCTTTCACATCTGCTAAAAGAAGAGCAATATGGAGTGCCGAAGTCCCATTGACACAAGCAACTGCGTACTTTGCTCCGACATAAGCTGCAAACTCTCTCTCAAATCTATCAACAAAGGCTCCCACAGAGGAGACAAAAGTTGAGTCTATACACTCATTTAAATACTTTTTTTCATTGCCTACAAAACGCGGCTCATGCAGAGGAATAAACTCTTTTGTCTTATAAAGCTCTTGAACATAATCAACAATTTTTTGCATTACATTTTTCCATCAAGATATTTTTTCTTATCTTCATACTCAAAATTTGGAAGAACGCTAAAGAACTCTTTTACAATATCCTCTTTTTTCCACTTGAGTGCTTCTTTATATGACTCTACTCTTTTAGTGAAATACTGGAGCTTCTCCTCTTCAAAATCAAGCTCATTCTTAATAACTCCCAGATTTTTAAAACGCTCCATATCAAGCAGTTCACTCTCGGTAAAAAACTCTTCATAATCTTTCTCACCGGTTGTATCACTCGAGCTAAAAAGACAGGGCCATTTTCCCTCTTTGGGTAGAGTTTTTGCAAGTTCTCTTGCCTCATCTTCATCTTTGCAGAGATAAGGCTCGTACCCTTTGTCTCTTAAATACTTCACAGCAATATCCCCAAAGGAGATGAGGTGTAGAGTCTCACTGAGCTTAGGAAAGAAAATATCTCTGTTTTCTCCAAAAACTGCACTCATAAGACAGAGTTCACCACTCTCTTTAGGGGTAACAAAATAGCGTTTGACATCATTTGGAGCAACAATGGGTTGGAGTTTTTCCAAACGCTGATTAAATCCATGAAGTAAAGAGCCATCACTAAAAGCAACATTTGCAAAACGAGCCATTGAGACATCGATATCAAGTGATCGCCTATGTACAAACATCTCCATAATGCGTTTACTCGCACCCATCATATTGACAGGATTAGCAGCTTTGTCTGTCGAGACACAAAAGTACTTTTTGACTCCGCTCTTAATGGATTGCTGTAGAGTTTTATCGGTGTTGAAAATATTAACATCAATCATACGCATCAGAGTAAAAGGATCTTTCTCACTTCGTACATGTTTGAGTGCGGAGAGATTAAGCACATAGTCATAAGCTCCGTCATTTTCGATAAATGCATCATACTCCAAAGAGCCGATATCTAAAGCAAAAGTAGCAAACTCTCCATCAATATACCCAAGAGAACTTCGTATATCGCGTACAAGTTCAACCATATTATTCTCAGAGATATCTACTACATGCAGTTTTTTCGGATTGCGTTTAAATATCTCTTTTACAACCGCACTTCCTATACTTCCCGCACCGCCAAGAACTAAAAATGATGAAGAGCCAACTCTCTTTGAGAGCTCTTTTTCATAAAGCTCCATATCATCAATGAAAAGCTCTTTTTCTCTACCAATTAATTTTAATATATTCATAATAGTAGTAAACAGCAATATTTATACCACTATATTGGCATAATATATGCTTAATTAGGCAAAAGGATTTTTATGCTAGATATACAGACACAAGCAATAAATAACTATCAAGACAATATGAGTTATTTTCAAGAAAATTTTCCAGCACTTCATTCTAAATTGTTAGCTCTGGATACTCTTTTAGATGAAAAAAAATATCCTCAAAAATATGATTTAGAATATCGTGATGGATATTTTGATGTAATAGAACTTGAAAGTGGTGATTTTTTATATAAAAAAAATTCAAATGAGATTGCCGATCAACAGTGTCAACAAATATCACTTAAAAAAGATGATCAAGTTTTTGAGAGTTATAAAAATCTAATCTTCGATAAAGAGACTGTTGACTTTCTAAAACAACAATCTTCTTTTTCAAATCTTGCAACTATGGCACCAATTATTGATTACTATAATCAAAATATAAATAAATCCATGCATATGACACAACTTAATAAATTTATTTTTTTTGGTTCAGGTTTAGGTCTTCATATAGAGAAAGCCATCAAGAAGTATGATATTCAAGTACCTCTAATCATTGAAGATGATATAGAACTATTTCGTCTCTCTTTATTTGTAACAAATTATAAAAAACTTTTTACAAACCGAGATGTCTTTTTTGCTATTAATTTAAATGACGACGAACTCAATACTGTATTTGATCATTTCTTTTCTAAAGCATTTATGAAAAATTTATATATAAAGTTTTATCTCTTCTCGGAAAAAGATAAGAAAAAAATACCTTTTATACAAAGCAAACTAGTTGCAAGACCTGAAGTTGCTTATTCTCATAACAGATTACTTGTTAAAAATATCAAAGTAATCTACAAACTAAAAGAACATTACAATTTTCTTAATCTTCTTAAACATGATAAAGAAGATTTTTTCCAAAATAAACCTATACTCATACTAGGAGCGGGACCATCACTTCATAAAAATATAGAGTGGCTTAAAGAAAATGCTGAAAAGTTTGTTATTATGGCAGCTTTAGTTAGTTTAAAAACTCTCAAACGTGCAGGAGTATCTCCAGATATTATTGTACAAGTTGATGAGAACGAATTTACTACAGAACAAGTATTAAAAAATCTAGGTGATACTGCATTTATCAAAGACAGTCTTTGTATTTTCAGTGCTTCAGTAGCAGACATTATGTTTGAAACTTTTCAAAATAATCCAATATACTTACATGAAGATAGAACAAAATACAAACTTGCAAAAAGTACCATGCCTGTTGCAAGTGTAGGGGAAACTCTCTATGCTATTTCACTCATTTTCAATGCTTCTGACATCTATATGTTAGGTATTGATCTCGCTTTAGGAGATGATGGACTCAGCCACTCTCCTGACCACTTTAGAGCACAAAAGATTGAAGAAACACCTAAAAATGAAAATGATCTTAGTGTCAGTCTTTCCAATTCTGTTTTAGAAGTAAAAGGAAATTTTCGTACTACTGTTACCACAAATCCTCTACTCTCTATGTCTATTCCTATTATTAATAAAAAAACGGCTCTTTACAAAAGTCTACAACAAAAAGTTTATAACTTAAGTGACGGTGCTTATTTTGAACAGACTATCCCTATAAAACCACAAGATGTTATAGTAGAAAATAGTATCGAAAAAGCATCCCTTAAAAATCAGCTTATAAAATTATTTGATAATTACTCAACAGATTATATTGATAATGAGGAGAAAGAAGCTTTAGAGTGTAGAAAAAAGCATATAGCAGAAAGTAAAAATTTTATTCAAGAGTTTAAAGAAAAAGCATACAGTAATAAAGATATTTTTGAAGCTAACTTTATTGAACTTATTAGTAAGCTCTCTAACTCAAAATGTAAATTTGAACTTTGGGAAATCCTAATAACCTACTCGCATAGAATTACACCATATATTGATGATTTTTTAAATACACAAGAGTTACAAAAGATGAAAAAACACACCAAACAGTTACGTAATCTTATTATTATACAGTTTCAAAAAATAGTTGATGATTATGAAGAGATACTCAATGAATTATTAGAAGAGAGAACATAGTTCCCAAGCCAAGGCTTGAGAACTAAATGTATTTATGACTACTAAAGTAATCTAAGTACGTTTTCTAAAGAAATGATTAAGACTATTGTAATAGTCTTAATACATTTTGTTGAACAGCATTAGCTTGACTCATTGCATATGAACCAGACTGAGCTAAGATATTAAGTTTAGAGAAGTTCGCACTCTCAGCAGCAAAGTCAACATCACGGATTTGAGATTCCGCAGCTGTAACATTCACCTGAGTAACAGAAATATTTCTGATTGTTGATTCAAGTTGATTTTGAACAGAACCAATATCTGAACGAGTGTTATCTAAATCTTTAAGAGCATAATCAGCAATAATAATTGCTTTTTCAGCACTAGCACGTGTTGTTACATCGATAGTATCAATAGTGTTCGACGCATTTGCACCACTTGCAGTAGCAGAAGTTAATGCTGTTGTTTTACCATCAGAACTGATACTATCACCAATTGCAGCAGCAGTTAAGTTACTAGAAGAGTCTAGACGAATACCATACTCTGGACTTGTTGTTGTAGAGTTTGCAGTCTCATAGATACTAGCTCTTACATCAGCATTTGCAGTTTGTGCTTCTGTATTAAATGCATCCACAACAGCTTGTGCAATTTCATATGCAGAGTGTGTTCCTGTAGTAAATGCAACACTTTTACTACTAACAGTAGTAGTTGATCCATCATCACCTACAACAGTAACTGACATAGATGCACTTTGACCAGATGAAGTACCTGTTGTTGCACCAAAACCTACACTTGAATCAATAAATGCAAATTTACCAACATTTGATGTTTGTGTATTATCGATTGAGATTTTAACAGTTTCACCAGCATATGCACCAATATGGAAAGATTTGTTTTGATATGCACCATTAAGAAGTGTTTGACCATTGAATGAAGTCGTTGTAGCAATATTTTGTGCTTCTTCAAGAAGTCTATCAATATCTGCTTGAATTTTTTTACGAGTATCTAAAGTTTGACCATCAGAAGCAGCTTGAATAGCTTTCGTTCTTACTGTATCAATAATTTTTGTATACTCATCTAAAGCACCATCAGCAGTTTGAGTAACACCAATACCATCATTTGCATTGTTGATAGCTTGACCAAGACCTTGTGCTTGTTGACGAAGTGAGTTTGCAATCGCCATACCAGAAGCGTCATCAGCCGCTTTGTTGATTCTTAGACCTGAAGAAAGTGCATTTAAACTTTTGTCTAAACCTAAGTTTGTTTGAACTGAGTTACGGTGTGCGTTCATCGCAGCAACGTTTGTATTAATTCTAAAACCCATAATAAATCCTTTTCTATGGAAGAGCCCGAAAACTCTTATTTTTTTATTTTATCTTTAGGCATCCTTGCCCGAGACTATAACAATATCGTCAGCCAAAAAAATAACTTTAGAAAAAAATCTATATTTTTTCAAATTTTTACAATTTATAAATTTTAGGGTACACTTCCACAATCAAAAAACAAATTACTATACTATATATAGGAAAACCGTATTGAATTTAATTATCGTCGAATCACCTGCTAAAGCCCGTACTATCAAGAACTTTTTAGGTAAAGGTTATGATGTAATCGCATCAAAAGGACACATTAGAGATCTTCCAAAATCTCGCTTTGGAATTACAATAGATGAAGAGAAACATGAAATTGTTCCAAAATACTCAGTAGCAAAAGAGAATGCTCCAACAGTAAAAGAGATACGTGAAAAAGCGAAAAAAGCTGATACTATCTATATCGCAACCGATGAGGATCGTGAAGGAGAAGCTATAGGGTGGCATATCGCTCATGCTATCAAAAAAGATCCAGAAACTCTACCACGTATTGTCTTTCATGAGATTACAAAGACGGCTATTAAACATGCACTAGAATCTGCTCGTAAGATTGATATGAAGATGGTAAATGCCCAGCAGGCTCGTCGTCTCCTTGATAGAATCGTAGGTTACAAACTCTCTCCGCTTTTGGCTTCTAAGATTCAAAAAGGTCTCTCAGGTGGACGGGTTCAAAGTTCAACTCTCAAACTTGTAGTTGATCGTGAACGCGAAATAAAAGCTTTCATTCCACAAGAGTACTGGTCAATCGATACGGTATTTAAAACAAATATTGATGCAAATCTTATTAAACATAAAGATCAAAAACTCTCAAAACTCTCTATCGAGAACAAAGAGCAAGCTGATGCAATTACTGCAAGTGTCAAAGCAGATGAGTTTAAAATCGCAAAAATTGAGACTAAACAGAGAAAATCTTCGACACCTCCACCATTTATGACATCTACGCTGCAACAAACAGCATCAAGCAAGCTCGGGTTTACTCCGAAAAAAACGATGATGATTGCACAAACTCTCTATGAGGGAGTAAAGACTCCAGATGGTACATCAGGGGTTATTACCTATATGAGAACAGATTCACTCAATCTTGCAAGCGAAGCAGTTGGTGCAGTTCGTGGTATTATTGAAAACCGTTATGGTAAAAAGTATCTGCCTAAAAATCCTAAGGTATATACAAAAAAATCTAAAGGGGCTCAAGAGGCGCACGAGGCTATCCGTCCTACAATGTTACAGTTTACTCCTGAAGTAGCAGTGAAGTTTTTAAAGCCAGATGAGATAAAACTCTATCGTCTGATTTATGAGCGTTTTATGGCGTGTCAGATGGAAGATGCACTCTTTGAACAGCAAAGCATCATCTTTAAAGGGAATGAAAATGAGTACCGTGCAAGTGGTAGAAAACTCATTTTTGATGGTTTCTATGCAGTAACTGGCACTGAAGATAAAGATAAACTTCTTCCTACTCTTAAAGAGGGTGACAAAGCAGAGATTCAAACACTAAAACAAGAGCAGCACTTTACAGAGCCACCAGCAAGATATAGTGAAGCAAGTCTTATCAAAAAGTTAGAGAGCGAAGGAGTTGGACGTCCATCGACATATGCACCGACAATTGCAACACTCTCAAACCGTACTTACGTAACGATAGAGAAGAAGCAAATTATTCCAACTGAGATTGCTTTTACTGTTACGGAAATTTTAGAAAAACATTTCCCTAACATTGTAGATATCAACTTTACAGCAACAATGGAAGAAAAACTCGATGAAATTGCAGAAGGAAAAGAGGATTGGCAAAAACTCCTTATTGATTTCTATGAAGAGTTTATGAAGCAGATTGAAGAGGGAAAAGAGAAGATAGTATCTCTCAAAGTAGCTAAACCACTCGGACGTAACTGTCCTAAATGTGGTAGTGAACTCCTTTTACGTTCTGGTCGTTTTGGGCAGTTCATCGCATGTAGCGGTTTCCCTAA
>Ga0256843_1003476_pt1 | contig 10921 bp, 7 predicted proteins | sample AlvinellametaG_FD_191572 | JGI IMG/M metagenome (GOLD analysis project Ga0256843, IMG submission 191572) | Pompeii worm associated microbial communities from hydrothermal vent at the East Pacific Rise, Pacific Ocean - Alvinella | ecosystem: Host-associated > Annelida > Integument > Unclassified ... | reverse complement strand
TGAAACAGAGTAAAACTTCAGCACTTGTTAGTCCTGTGTTGGAGTTTTTTGGCTCTATAGCTATAGCAGTGGCTATATATGTGGGTGCCAATGAAGTTATAGATGACCATATGAGTGTAGGGAGTTTTTTTGCTTTTGTTACGGCTTTGTTTATGCTATATGACCCAATCAAAAAACTATCAAATATACACAACCAAATGCAAGATGCCATAGCAGCAACTCAAAGGATAGATGAACTTTTCTCTATGAAACCAACTATCACTTCAGGGCATAAAGAGTTATCTACTATCGATAGTGTAGAGTTTAAGTGTGTATCTTTGAAATATCAAGATAAACAGGCTTTAGATTGTGTGAATTTAGAGGCTAAGAAAGGCAAAGTTTATGCACTTGTAGGTGATAGTGGAGCAGGGAAGAGTAGTTTTATCAATCTTCTTGTGAGATTTTATGATGTAAGTAGTGGAGAGTTGTGTATCAATGGTATCGATATCAAAGAGTACACACTTACATCTTTACATGACAAGATAGCTTATGTAACTCAACGCATATATATTTTCCAAGACTCTATAGCTTCCAATGTAGCATATGGTAAAGAGATAGATGAGAGTAGAGTAGTTGAAGCCCTTAAACTAGCTCATGCTTGGGAGTTTGTATCTGCCCTTGAAGATGGTATATATACTGTGCTGGATGAGTTTGGTCACAACCTAAGTGGAGGACAAAGACAACGCATAGCTTTGGCTAGGGCATTGTACAAAAAACCAGATATTTTGATACTAGATGAGGCTACTTCTGCACTAGATAACAAAAGTGAAAAAGCTATACAAAAAGCACTAGATGATATAAAAGATAGATTGATTACATTTGTAGTGGCACATAGACTTACTACTATAGAAAATGCTGATGAGATTTTGGTATTTAAGGATGGTAAGATAGTTGATAGAGGAGATTATAAAGAGCTTATAGCCAACTCTCCAGAGTTTAGAAAGTTGGCTAAAGCTGATGGCTAGTATAGTCCAAACTTACCATCAGCTCTTTTGTACATTACACGCATATTGCCACTATAGTCGTTAAATACTATAAATTGTCTTTTCTTTTCAGCTTTTAGTGCTTCTATAGCTTCATCAAAATCAAGTGGTTTATGAAGCTCTAAATCCATAGGTACTATCTCTATCTCATCAGGATCTAGCTCTGTTACAGCTTCAGCTTCTTCACCAAGGTCAGCAAAGCTCATAACTTTGTGGTCTTTTATCTTGTCTGCATGTCTTCTAAGAGATTTTTTGATACGCTCCATACCTATATCTAAAGCAGCATATACATCTTTATCATGTTGAGTGATAACTATAGTGTTTTTATCTTTTAGATTTACTATGATCTCTACGCGAAAGCCTTTTTTACCGTGTTTTTCATCAGCTGCTATGACTATATTTGTAGATATGATATCCAAGTTATATTTGTTGAGTCCATCTACTAGTGCATCAGCATAAGCTTTTATCGCATCTGTAAGTTCAAAATGTCTCCCTGTTATACTTCTATTCATGACAAGTCCTTTTTATTGAAGTATGGATAAAGTTTACCCATACTTAATTGTAACTTAATTAGCTTAATGATAGATAAATAGAAGTTATATTATGAAGCATTTTGATTGACTATATATGCATAGCCAGTTTCTGGTTCGATATTGATACTAAAGTTATCAGTATCCCCTTCCATACTAAATGTCATAGTACATGTAGAAGTCATAATAGTACTATAGTCTGGTGTAGTTGAACTACTGAAGCTAACATGTGGACGACCTAAATGGTCAAATCCTATCCGTTTAACCCCAGCACATCCACCAGTTGTCGTGATACTAGATACTCCAAACTTTGTGGTCAAAAAGACATTGCTACTTACAGTATCATCTCCACCATCACTACAATCTTGTGTATTGACCCAAAACATGGGTTTAAGATTGATAGGGTCTAGTGTAGCTTCAGTTTTGGCTATGTCACCACCATAATCCAAGTCTGAACCTATAGTTACAAATAGACCAGAGTTGTTTGCACAGCTTTCTATCTGTATTTGCCAGAAGGATCTTTGCCATTTGTTTTTTCTAGGATTTTCTTTGAAGTCATTGAGGGCCATATGTTGAGTATATCGTATATCTGATAGTATAGTATCAGCAGCCTCTTGAGTTCTGTCTCTTTGTATCCTTGGTATAGCTAAAGCTGCCAATATACCAAGCACGGCTATAACTATGACAAGCTCTATCATTGTAAAAGCATTTGTATGATTGTATGACTTTTTCATAATGTGTTTGATACCTATTGATGAAGATAGAAAATTATTTAAAAGTATTATATAAAAAAGAGTATAAAAGAGATTAAAAAAGTAAGATAAAGTTTATAAAAAAACCCAAAAGGGTTTTTTATGAAGCATTTTGACCTACTATATGTGCATATCCAGTTTCTGGTTCTATCTGTATGCTAAAGTCATCTGCATCACCTTTCATAGTAAATGTCATAGTACATGTAGAGGTCATGATACTTTTGTAGTATGGTTTTTTTGAATCACTGAAGCTAATGTGTGGACGACCTAGGTGGTCAAACCCTATACTGTTGACACCATTACATCCACCAGTTGTTGTGATACTTGCTACTCCAAACTTTTTGGTCAAAAATGCATTGCTACTTACAGTATCATCACCACCATCGCTACAATCTTGTGTGGTATCCCAAAATATAGGCTTACCATTGATTGGATCTAGTGCAGCATCAGTTTGAGTTAATGTACCAGTATTGTTTAGGTCAGAACCTATAGCCATAAATATACCTGAGTTGTTGGCACAGCTATCTATCTGTATTTGCCAAAAGGATCTTTGCCATTTGTTGCTTTCAGGTTTTTCTTTGAAGTCATTGATAGCCATATGTTGAGTATATCTGATATTGGATAGTATAGTATCTGCTGCTTCTTGAGTCCTGTCTCTTTGCATCCTTGGTATAGCCAAAGCTGCCAAGATACCAAGTACGGCTATGACTATGACAAGCTCTATCATTGTAAAACCATTTTTATAATTATGTAACTTTTTCATATCTTTTGTAATGTCCTTCTATGGTATGTTATCCAGTCTGTTTTATCAGTTAGTCCGCCATCTACTCTATCTAAGTCTCTATACTTTACATATACATCTACTATGATTTGCAAGTCTGAACCATCTGTAGTGACATCACTTGCTAGTATTCTAGTATTTGAACAGTTACCTACAAGATGGGCTGAAGAGTCTTTACCTATATAGTAAATTTTTGTATTGACTTCATATCCTTGACCATTATTATCATTTGCTATGATGTTGTTCGCTTTTATATCTTCTATACAATCTATTGTTCTATCATTGGCAGTTACTGCCATGATGGCAAACTCTGTATAGCTTTTGGCAAGTAGTATGGCTTGTTCTTTTCTGTACTGTGTTGTTGTCTCTTTGATGGTTTTACCAGTCATGTTAGCAACCAAGACACCTACTGTAGCCATAAGTACTATCACGAAGATAGATGTTATCATCGAAAAAGCTTTTCTTTGTTGTACTATCATCTTATCACCGCCTTCTCTTTACAGATAGTTATCTTACTATCATTTGTTATCTTTTCTTGTTGGCATATTTTAAACCTTATAGTATTTTCACTACCTACAAATTTAAATACAGATATGTTTCTTATCAAAACACTACTTTTACCATTATTATAACTTTCTCCTTTCCAAGGTCTATAATTATAGTATAAAGTCAGATCAAATGTGCCATCACCATTGTCTGTAGGTACTAAAGCATATGCACTCCATGCTAGTTTATAATGCTCTTTGATAGTTTTACCAGTTATATCTTCTATACTTATACTATCACTAGTGTCATTATTTGTTACCTCAACAATACCATTTGTATTTCCATTGTATCCTATATTATCTACATTATATAATGATGGAAAAAATAAAGCACTACCATTTAGGTTTTTTGTTTTATAACTAAGGTTTCTAATGATTTTATTTGTTATTTTGAGTTTTGAACCATTTGTTTTGAGTGAAGTACTACTTGAAGCATCTAAGTCTATAAATCCACTCCAGCCAGGTACTTTAGTAGCTGCAAAACTATCATTGTCATATCCTATCCATTCTAGTATATCATAATCATTAGCATCCAAATTATCTATAGCTTTATATGTAGAGTTACTTTTTCTTTTTCCTATCACTGTACCAGGGATAGAGTAAGCAAGTCTATTGGCTATTTGAGTTGCTGCCAATTCTGTTTTGATACCACTTCTATGTGTGGCTCTTTCTATGATATAGCTTTTATATACATTGGCAATAATCTCAGCACCTATAGATGAGACTATCCCTAAGATGAGTATAACAAATATCATCTCTAACATTGTAAAAGCTGGTTTGTTTTTTGTTACGGTATTCATCAAAAAGTCCTTCTTTTTAGTTCATATGTACCGATATTGCACATAAATGCTTTTAGTGTTATGTTGGTATGCAAGTCACTATCATGTTGAGATGATGTTACTGTGCTTGTTATAGCTTTGATATTGGAGCTATTTGGTGCATTATTAGCAAAAGGTGTACTGAAACTTATAGATGTAGAATTATACCCTATATTTGGAGATGATTTGTATATGACATTTGTATCTATTTGTAGTGATACATCTATATAATCACCAGTTTCTGTATCTGTATTATCTCCTGTTACAGCTAATGTCAAAGTTGTTGATTTGCCATTAAAATCATCTATATCATCATATTCCCCATTATCATTGCTATCTTGTCCTAGATTTGATATAGGTGTAGCGTGAAGTCTTGCACCATTGGAGTTGACAAAACTTCTACTTGATGCTTTTGGTATTCCTACTCTTTTACCAGTTAGGTTTCCATCACTTGTTTTTGCTTCGTTGAGTGCTGTTATATTTTCATCTACTACTAGGATGGGTGCATAGTCACTATTATTGGTATCTGCTTCATCCCAATCTCTTGTCATTATCATACTTATCTCAGTAGCACAAGCTACTATAGCTTCTTGTTGTGTTACACTCATCGAGCCTTGACTAGCTTGAGAGATGAGTGTAGGGGCAGACATCAGTGCTATCCCCATGATAACTATCGCGAAGATAAGTTCTATCATCGCGACGGCTTTTCTTTTTAGTCTAAATCTTATCATTTCTTTTACCAATCCAATCTTTTTGTTTTCTTGCTTGCTGCATCTGTACCTACAACATTACCAGTTTTTCCTACACCACTCCATGTAGAGTCACCTATAAATCTAACTTTATAGAATGGTATAGGAGCTTGTGTATTGTCATCTTTGTTATAGATAAGCCATCTGTCTGTATAGTTTGGTTGTGTTGGGTCTGTTACAAGGTTGATACCTACTTCTAGTGGTAAAGTAGGGTTTGCTCCTTGATTTACCTCTATAGAGTCATTTACTCCATTATTGTTGATATCCACAGTTGTACTGCTTAGATAAGGAGAACCAGCACCTTGATATATAGTTCCTATACTCAACTCTATATTACCATCTTGTTTTGTAAGGTTGTTATGGTTTATAGCTTTCCACCAGTTACTATCATTGGTGATAGCACCATTTAAGTCAAGTCCTCTTTGAATACAGCTACTATAGTCTAAGTTACAGTAGATATGTACATATATAGGTGTTTTTACTGATGTTTCTTTGATATCATCATACAAGAATTTACTTGTAGCTACTTTAGCATAAGCAAATGTGATATTCTGATCAAAGCTATCATCACCTTTTGCTATTTCATAACTACTTTTCATAGCTACATGTACATTTGTTGGTTGTGTAGCATATGTGACATTGAAGTCTTTGAAGTTTATCAATCTTGGGTTTTGTGCTGTAGATATATCTCTAGTGAAGTTATATCCCAAATCCATAGTTATAGCACCTTGCATATCATGTGTAAAGTCACTTTTATGTTGAGTGATAACCAAATCCACATCATCAGTCTCACTAGGTACAGGCATAGTTCTACTAGCTATATCTAAGCTTCTATCTGAACGATATACTGTATTAGGATTTGTTGTATTATAATCCACTAAGTCATAAACAAGTTGAGTATTGCTCTCATTTGGTATAGGAGATATATATCTATGTTTTAGTACGATATTTACATCCTCAGCATAACAGTCTTGGACAAAGTTTGTGGTTTTATCACCTTCATAATCAATAGCAAAGAATGTACCTTGTACATTGTAAGACATATTTTTATCACCCGTATTGCTAAATCCTTGTGGATATGCAGTACTACCATCAAGAGTATTGTAGTAAACTACACTTTTATCATTGGTAGGTGCTCCACCTATATTTATGCCACTGATATCAAATGAGTAAGGATGTACTCTTTCATATATCGGCAAGTATTTAGCGTCTGAAGCATCTAGGTTATTGTCTGTTACGCATCCAACTCTACCATCACTATTTGGTATGTCACCATTATTTCCCTTGATACAATCAGCACTATCACTTATAAAGTGGTCTTTATAATGATGCTGAGTATAGTTACTGTGCCAATCATATCTAGTAAGGTTTTGGTCATATATCTCAAGTTTATAATCACCTATTTGTTTGATATTAAATGTTTGTGCTGTATTACTGATAGGGTGTGCTGTACTACCATTATACATTACAAAAGTCAAGTTTTTATCATCAGTATCTACACAGTTTGTAGCTGTAGGATCTGGTGACCATATCATAGCTACTCTTTTGTTATGAGTATCAGTAAATGGTTGTATATACAAAGGTATAGCATTATTAGGGTCTGTTTTACTAGTTGCATTGATATCTAGTCTATATTTGTATCCAGCTACTATATTGGCAGGTGCTGATGCTGTTGAAGTATCATTTATCGCTATATCGTTAGTAGCAGTACCGTTTATAGTATCTGATTGATTTGAGTCTTTGAGTGCTACTCTAAATGCTCTAGGTCTAAGTGTGAAGTTATCTCTAGCACAACTAAAGTTATCATAGAACTTTTTAAGACAAGCATAACAGCTATCTCCGGATGAAGTAGATGCACAGTCATTATTACAGTTTGTAAGTGTAGAACTATATTTGCTATACAAGTCTTTACACTCATTTGTATTGGCACTACTACAGTTGTGGTCAGTTAGTATAGAGTTATTGTCATCTACAAAATAGTGAACTCTCAAAGATAAACTAGGATATGCAAAGTTTGTTTCACTTGGAAGGAACTTGAAAGAGCCTTTGTTTTTTTCGATATATACTACTTTGTGTGGGATTATATCCTCTGGTAGTACAGCTCTTTCATCTCCACAAGATATAGAAGCATTTCTATCAAAGTCATCAGCTCTTATCATCTCTACTTCTACAGGCATATGTAGGTCTATATCTAGTAACTCTGAAGGATTATCAGCTTTGTATGCATATACATCATAATCTATCTCTTGACCAGCTACTTTGGTAAATAGGTTATAAGTATCATATCCAAGTTGTGGTTCTACTACATTAAAGATAGTGTATTGGACATTATAGCTACCATTGTCATCACCACAAATATCATCTGCACCAAATACTTTACTAAATGGTATAGGAGGTACTCCAGGTACTCCATAGTCCACTTTGGCATCTAGCTTTAGTGTAAAGTATGTATCATTTGCACTATCATTGATAGTATCTGTAAATGCTATGTATCTACTTTCAAGTGGATATATATCTGAGTTACTCCCTTCTCCTATACGCATACTAAAAGTACTGTTGTCTTCATGGATGATGATGCTAGAGTCCGCTGGTTCATAGTTGTATTGACCGTTTTGTGCTATCTCTAAACTACCTACATCATATGATACTATATTAGGTTGTGGTAGATGGTATGTGAGGTTGGCATCTGTAAGGTTGAAGTTACCCTCTCTACTTCTGATATACATTCTGTTGATAAGTTTATCATTATATGCACCCATCTGTGTCTCTATCTCGTTATTAGTTGACTCTATCTTATAGTTGTCTACAAACATAGTATAGTCATAACATACATCAGGGACTCTTAAGTCTGTAGCAAATCCAATAACACCGATAACTAAGTGGTCATTATCAATTTTGAATGTTACTTTTGTGCTTGTTTGCTCTGGGTCTAGTACATTGGTATTTGTATAGTTTCTAATAGCCATACCAATAGGATATACATAAGCTGGAGTTCTTTGTAAGTTTTCACTTTCATCTTTTTTTGTTATCGTTGGTATCCAAGTATCTCCACCTCCATCTATCATGACAGTAGAGCCATCTTTCCTGGTTATATCAAGTTCACCTCCATCATCACTGCCATCATTATCAGGGTCTGTCATAAATGCTGTTAAGTCTGTATCAAAGTCCCCAGTTTTAGGAGTCATAAAACCTTTAATCTCAAAGTCGACTATCTTATCATAAATCCCTGTATGCTCTACATCAGTAGGACAACCTTGCTCATTGGCATAATCTACAGCATATTTGTCATTACCTCCATATAGCATAACATATCCATCATTGATAGCTATACTTCTAGTTTTGGCATTAGGATACTCATATATCACATGTAGAGTCCAACCAGCTTCTACCCCTGACCAATAAAGTGTACCAGTAGTTGCTTGTATATTTCCTACATAGTAAGTACCACTACCTGCATTTTTGACTAAGTCTGTAACATCTTTAAATCCCTGATAGTGTTCTTCGTATCTGTTTATATGATAGTAGTCAGGTATCAAACTACCTACACTATGAGATTCTCTTTTTGCAAATAAGTAGTAGTGTTCATCAGCTGTTAGTGCTTGATAGCTACCTCCTGGAGTTTTGAACATGATAGTATTTGCTAATCCTTGTCTCTCTAACCCTTTGGTACCATTTTCAATCTTTCTTTTATCCTCTTCAGCATTATTATCTTCATTGAAGTCCCATATACTTCCTTGCCAGTATAGTCCTGCCCATACTACTTCAGCATCTTTTGGAAGTTGGAGTTCGGCACCTGAGACATTTTCCAGTGTTGCTGGTTCACCACCAACGGCAGAAGAACTTTTCGCATTGATAAAGATGATTTGGTTTGTATCATTTCTGTGTTTTTGGTCTGTATCACATACGCCATCTTTATCATTATCAGCACATATGTTTGAGTTACCTATAGCTATCAAATCACCAGCGACGATATTTTGAAATCTAGTTTCAAATTTATGAGGTTTTGCACATTTGTATTTTTTGGCACTACAAGGCTTTAGTGGACCTCTATGAAGTTTACCATCTTTGACATATTGTCCATACAAATAGTCTGTTTTAAAACAGCTCATTCCAACGAAGAAGTTGACCCATATAGAGTTACTATTGTCTTGTGGTGGGATAGCATTTGCCAAGTCAAACTTAGTACTTTTACCAAACAAACCAAATGGACCCATGTCTATATCATTCTCAGAAGCACAAGTACCTGAAGGATCAACACCACAATCATTACCAAAACTTCCACTAAGTTGATCTTCCCTATATAGAGTATGAACATCAGTTAAGTTACTATCACCTATATTTTTTAAAGGAAACTTTATACCACATCCTGTACCAGCTGTACAGTATCCTTGAGATATATCATTGGTGATACTACAAGCAAGTCCTCCAAGACTTATAGGGTCTTCATAACACAAATCATCAGCATTTTCTACTATCTCCATACCTAAAGTCAACTTGAATGGTGAACTATTGGATAGACCATCTTTATCTTCAGCTGTAGCACTACAGTTATATACTATACTTGTTTGAGCTACACCACTAAGTATACCTGTAGATTGATCAAATGTAAAGTTGTTAGGTAAACATGTTAGATTATATTGAGTTATATCATCACCATCTGTTTTGTGTACATATTGAGATAAGTCTAAACTATAGTTTTGATTAAGTGGTGCTACCTGATCAGGTATAGTCTCCATATAAGGAGGTTGATTATCTTTTGGGTCTACACTGATATCTAGTCTGTATTCATCTTTTTCAGTACCTGTCTCTTTGATGTAAATATATATACCTTCACCAGCTTTTAGTGTTACCTTTCCTGATTTCCAAGTTTCTATCTTTGTATCTTTTAAAATCTCTGTTCCCTCAGGTGTTTTCCCAATTTTTAAATGATATTTTTGATTGTTTGGTGAAGAAGCATTTATCTCAACCACTGTTTCTGTATATACTTTAAAATAGTAGTAGTCTGGTTTTATATCACTTGCTTCTTTCTCGTCAGAGTCACCTACCATACACATAGATGTAGATGATGATGCTCCATCCAAATCATCTATTACTACACCAGGTGAAGTATTATTTTTTGTATCATCATCTAAGTTTTTACAACTACTGATTATTGGTATAGTAAAAGCATTGATACTCACTGGTACCAAAAATACCCCTATTATCAATCCTATATATGATATGTTTTTTAAACTCTTTGTTAAAAACAACAAAGGAAAGAGTAAATACTCTATATAACCCCTTAATGGTCCCATTTTGATCTCCTTATTTTTCTGAATATCTATCAGATATGTTTTGTTATGTACATCGAAAAGATGCCATATATAACTCCCAAGTCATACATGGTAGGCAACCCGGCTATCTTCTTAGACCCGTGGCTTTCCGTCCCTGCTTTTCAGTCAGGTTTGGCTTTTCTCCATACACTCCATAACTAAATATAACATATATTATATAAATAGATTATAAAATATTGTAATAATCTAATGATAAAACTTATTTATTAATAAAGTATTAGTACCTATGTAGAGATAAGTGAGTATTTTATGCAATATTGGTGAGATTTTTATATATTCGTCATTTGGTGTTGTCGGGTGTTGTGTCCCCACAACACCTTTTTATGAAAAGTATCTCTCCCACTCAAAAGAAGCTATGTTTTTAGACTCTGTATCAAACTCTATACCTAAT
>Ga0256843_1003475_pt1 | contig 10923 bp, 13 predicted proteins | sample AlvinellametaG_FD_191572 | JGI IMG/M metagenome (GOLD analysis project Ga0256843, IMG submission 191572) | Pompeii worm associated microbial communities from hydrothermal vent at the East Pacific Rise, Pacific Ocean - Alvinella | ecosystem: Host-associated > Annelida > Integument > Unclassified ... | reverse complement strand
ACAGTAATTCCATCTAAGATATTTGAAGCTTCAGCTATGCAAAAGCCTACACTTTTAGGAGTTGAAGGACAAGCACAAGAGATCATAGAAAAATACAATGCAGGACTCTGCTTTAGGCCAGAAGATACACAAGACTTTTTATCCAAGATAAAACAGATCAAAGAAGATAAAAAACTATATCAAGAGTTACAAAAAGGGTGCAATAACTTAGCTAATGATTTTGATAGAAAAAAATTAGCAAAAAAGTTATATGATATAATTTGTAAAACTATTTGAGATGTAGATACTTTTTTATAAGCAAATAAGGTCTTATAAGATAGTACAACGGGTACAAGTAGGATGGTAAACTTATATACATATACTCATTCATAGATGGTTTAAGTATAATCTTATGTAGATACAATATCTTTGTTTTGATAGTTGGAAACAGTTTTAGCATCATAGATGTTTGTATAAACTTTGTTTGTTCTGTATCCCAACTTTTTATGATATAGTCTATAAGAGTATCTAGGTTATATCTTTGTATCTTTTTTTGTATATCTATAGGTAGTTTTGTATCATATATCTTGTATGAGAGCAATAAACCAAGATAAAACATTTTTTGAAAATCAACATCAATATTTTTAGATAATTGATCCCAATTTATCTCTTGTGTTCTTATCAGAAGATCTATATCTTTTATCCACTCTATACGTTCCCAAAGGTGCTTTGAACCATGTATACACAAATAGTATAGTAACTTTTCATTACTAAATGTCAAAATATCTGTTTTATTGATAAAGATAAGTTTGGTATCTTTCCAAAAATTTTCTAAGTCTATACTCAATGGATAGTCTATATCTAAAAAATCCCAATGCATTTCTAAAAGGATCTTTTTTGAAGGATGTATATATCCCATATCATGTGCATTGGCTATCCATATCTCTTCTTGTTTGGAAGATAGTTCTAAAAATCTAACATAATCATGATCTTGTAAAACTTTATCTAATTTATATATATCCTTTTTATCTATAAGTATATCCAAATCCCCAAACTGTCGCATGGTTATATCACCATAAGCTAACTGTGCTAGGGTAGGGCCTTTGAAGGCTAGGTAGGGGATGTTTTTTTGGTTTAGTAGTTTTGCTATCTTGAGTAGTTCAGCACTCATTAGGATATTTTTTTTGGCTATGGATTTATAATTTGATTGTAGTTTGGTTAGTAGTTGTTGGTTGGTTGTATCTTTTGAGATTTTTTGCAGATTTTTATAGACTATGGGTAGTATCCCATGTTTTCTTGCTAGAGATATGAAACTATCTTGTTTTGTATCACTATCTAGGGTGTTGATATAAGATATTAGTGCTTGTTGGTCTGCTTGAGTCCATGACTCTTGGCTACATAGTATGATATGATCTAGCATTTGGTTATCTGTTTTTGTGCGCATGGGTGTGATTATACCAAAATTATATCAAACTTCCATAAAAATATACATACATAATTCATAATCATTAGGTATAATACAATCTATGGAAATCAACAACAAAGACCTTGATAGTATCATCATATGTCCTAAATGTCATACTGCCCATACTGAAGTACCGATACAAGATGGTTCCAAAGCACTTTGTAGTAAGTGTAGTACAGTGCTTTATGGATATGATAGTAACTTGGCAAAACATGGATTAGCACTAAGTATAACGGCTTTGATATTTTTTCTCATAGCCAACTGTTTTCCACTTGTCAAGATAGAGATACTTGGGATGGAGCAGTATCTTACTATCACAAAGACTTTTGTTGTACTATTTAATAGTGGTTTTTTTATCGTTGGTTTTTTGGCTATGTTTTTGATATTTGTTTTTCCATTGGCATTGATACTGTTATATATAGTGCTTTTCTTTTGTTTATATTTTAAAATATCAAAAGATTTAACTAAACATTTACTTATACTTATATCGTACATCAAACCATGGAGTATGGCAGATATATTTTTAGTAAGTATCTTAGTATCGTTAGTTAAACTTATAGGTTATGCACAGATACATATAGGAGTAGCTTTTTGGACCCTTTTTGTGTATGTGGTGTTGGATATATATATCACAACTCATATACATATATCTGAGATTTGGATGTTAAGAAGTAGAGTGTATGAAGATAGATAAAAAAGATTTGATAAGATGTCATATATGTGAAGCTGTCAATATCAAAAGCGATACAGGATATGATGTATGTAGAAGATGTGGTAGTCATATCAACAAAACCAAAACATCCAACATACAAAAAAGTTGGGCTTATCTTATCACTGCTATCATAGCATATATACCAGCAAATCTATATCCGATGCTTATAACAAACCAGTTTGGACATAGGGAAGGAAGTACTATACTAGGTGGTGTTATACTTCTTTGGGAACACCACTCATATCCTATAGCTATGATTATATTTTTTGCTTCTATTATGATACCTATATTGAAGTTTTTGGTATTGATATATCTTTTAGTTAGTGTCAAACATCCTGTCAAAAAAGACAAAAAGATAGATAAACATAAACTTTTTTATATCACAGAGTTAGTAGGACCTTGGTCTATGATAGATGTATTTGTAGTAGCGATACTAGCTTCACTTATCAATATGACTAGTGTGCAAATCATAGCAGGAACAGCAGCCACTGCTTTTGCTATCAGTGTGTTTTTCACACTGCTTTCAGCACATGCATTTGACAAAGAACTTATAGAAGGAAGATAGATGAGAGATAACTTACCAAAGATAGAAGAGTCCAAGAAGTTTAACTTCTTTACATCCATATGGATAGTACCTATCATAGCACTATTTATCGCTGGGTGGTTGGCATATCAATACTACAGAGACTTAGGACCACTTATCACTATAGTGTTTGAAAAAAACGAAGGTTTAGTAGCAGGTCAAAGCCATATCAAATATCGTGATGTACCTATAGGTACAGTTGAGAAGATAACACTTCAAGAAGATGGAGAAGGTGTAGTCGTCACTGCTAGGATGACTAAAAATGCCATACCATATCTCAACAAAACAAGTAAATTTTGGATAGTCAAACCTGAGTTTGGAGTATCTGGAGTATCTGGGCTTGATACTTTACTATCTGGTACATATATAGGTTTGTATGCTAAAAAAAGTGATAAGTTTATAGATGAGTTTGTAGGTCTTTCTCACCCTTTCCACAAAGATGCACTAGAAGGTGAGTATATACTTATGAAAACCAACTATCTTGATAGTTCTGTCAAAGTAGGAACTCCACTATATTTCAAAAATATAAAAGTAGGTCAAGTAGAGTATATCGTACTAGATAGTGAAAAGGTAGTAAATGTAGTAGCATATATCAAAAAAGCTTATATGGACTATGTCAATATAGATAGCAAGTTTTGGGTTCGCAATATCCTAAATGCAGAGTATAACAATGGAACTGTAGATGTGACAGTAGCCCCTATCACAGATATACTTCAAGGTGCTATAGAGTTTTCAGCTACTCAGCTAAAAGAGCCTAAACCTATACCAGATAGTTTTGCATTTATACTATACAAGAGCAAAAGTACTATCAACTCTCAACATCTAGGTACACTACAAAAGAAGATAAAAAAGTTTAAGATATATACCAATGAAGATATAGCCAAACTCAAAGTGGATGCTGCTGTAAGATTCCAAGGATATAAGATAGGTAGTGTAGAAGAGATCAATTTAGCATATAGTGTAGATAGCAAAAAGATGAATGCTGATATATTGGTAGGTATAGATATGAGTGCATTTAAAGACCCGTCATCTCTAAGAAGTGGTGAAGAGAACTTTTATAGTGCTATATCCAATGGACTAAGAGCCAAACTAGATACTACAGACCCTATAACAGGCTTTTTGTATATCAGTTTGACATTTGATAACAATGATACAAACAAAACCATACTACATGGTAAAGATTATGATATACTTCCTCTTGTTAAAGGAGATAGTGACTCTGTTATCACAAGTGTAAAAGAGATACTAAATAATATCAAAGCATTAAAACTAGATGAATTAGTAGATAACCTAAATGATACTATCAAACATACAAACCAACCTATAGAACATCTTGATGAGTTGTTAGTAGAGTTAAATACCACAGTAAACAACTTAAACAAACTAACATCTAAAAAGACATTTATCAAAATGCCAGATAGAGTAGATATGGCACTCAAAGATTTGAGTAAAACTCTTAGAGTTACCAAAAAGACTATCAAAGGATATGATAACAACTCTTTGATGGCTAGACAATTAAGTCAAACACTCAAAGATGTTAGCAAAGCATCAAAAGAGATGGAAGAGTTTTTACAAATGTTAAATAGAAAACCAAATTCACTAATCTTTGGAGACAAGTAGATGAAAAATATTTTATTGATACCGTTAGCATCATTTGCACTTTTGGGATGTGGCAGTAGCTACTATATCCTTTCTGATATACATCCACAAAGTGTTCAAAAAACTCTACATACTACTATAGGTGTAGAGCAGGTTGATGTACCTAAGTATCTTTTTAAACGGGAGTTGGCTTATATATCTAACAATAGCAATGAAGTTATATTTGACTCCAACATACAGTGGGCAGAAGATATGAATGAAGCTTTAACTCGTAGAGTCATTGGTTCACTCCAACAAAAGTTCAAAAACCCAAACATTTACCCATATCCGTGGGGTATGGATACTCAACCTGATATAAAACTACATATAAATATCACTAGATTTATAGCCAAAGGTAACAAAGTATATCTACAAGCCAACTATCGTATAGAAAACTTATCTAACCACAAAATAAAATCATATCTATTTGATACTGTAGTAGCTACAGATACTAACAAATATCAAAATATAGTAAATGCTATGGATATAGCTTTTGAAAAGCTTATAGGGGATATATCTCAAAAGATACAGTACTAAGAGTACTGTTCTTTTAGTTTTTTGAAGTACACTTGAAGTTGTCTAAAGTACTCTTTGATAACATCTGTATTTGATTTGGATTTGATATATGTGTTAAACTCTGTTAGTAAGTCAGCTATACCACCAGCACCTATATTTGTAGATGAACCTTTGATACTGTGAGTTAGATGTTCTAACTCTTCAACATCATTAGCATCTATGGCTGTTTGTATCTTTGGTATATGGTCATCTATCTGGTTTATCAAATCATCCACAAACTCTTTGGCATCACCATCACTAAGCCCCATCTCAAGCAGTCTTGTATGTTCAAAGTCTGGATAGTCACACTCAGGTAAAGTCTCTTTTTTGACTTCTGGTTTCTTTGACTCCTCTTTTATTTCACTCTTTTTGACTTCTGGTTGTACTTCAGTAGGTTTTTCTTCTACTTTTACTTCTGTTTTGGGCTTAGTTTCATCTTTTGGTTTAACTCTTACTTTGAGTGTATCTTGTGGTTGTTTAGATTTTGCTATCTTTTCTTGTTCTTCTTTGATAAGCTTTTTATGACTTCTGTTAAAAAGCAAAACCAATCCGATAAGTAAAACTATCGCAAATAATACAATGTACATTTCAAACTCCTTTTAACTCTTTTCCTTGATAAACTATATCTTATTTCAGATTATATTTAGTTTCATTTATATATAAAAACTTTTTTTTTGATATAATTTCACAAAAAATGGAACATACAATGATCATAGATACACATACACACCTTGATGATAAAAGATATGATGATGATTTGGATTTGGTGATATCAAGAGCCAAAGAGATAGGTATAGAGAGCTTTATCATACCAGGGGCAGACCCTAGTAGCCTTCAAAGAGCTGTAGAGATATCCCAAAAGTATGAGTCTGTCTATTTTGCTGTTGGAGTACATCCATATGATGCAAGTAACTATGATAGAGAGTTGCTAGAGAAGTATATCACTCATGATAAGTGTGTAGCAGTAGGAGAGTGTGGACTTGACTACTATAGACTACCAACAGAGCAAGATGAGATAGAAACAGAAAAAAAGTTGCAAAAAGAGATATTTTTAGACCAGATAGAGTTAGCCAACAAGTATAACAAACCTCTCATAGTTCATATCCGTGATGCTAGTAGTGATAGTTTGGAGATACTTCTATCTCATCCACTCAAAAAGGGTGGTGTTTTGCACTGCTATAATGCTAGTGAGTCACTACTAAAGCTAAAAGATAGTTTTTATTATGGTATAGGTGGGGTGGTCACTTTTAAAAATGCTAAAAAACTTATCAATGTATATCCAAAGATACCACTTGAGAGATTACTCATTGAGACAGACTCACCATACCTTACACCTCATCCACACCGTGGAGAGAGAAACGAGCCTAGTTACACCAAGCTTGTAGCACAAAAGATGGCAGAGCTAAGTGGTATATCAACCAAAGAGATAGAGTCTATCACAACCAAAAATGCAAAAGAGCTTTTTGGTATATAAGAACTAGAGACTTTGTATAGTATGGTTTAGAAACAGACTCAACATTATCAGTAAACTTATACCTGCTGATTTGTTATAGAGTTTGTTTGCTGTGATAAATACAAGTAAAAGAGTGATAAAAAGTAAAGATGCCAAATCAAACAGATACAACTTACTATCTATCCCTAAAGGGTTAGCGATAGATGCAAATCCAAGCACTATAGTTGTGTTTGCCATATTTGAGCCTATGATGTTACCTATAGCCATATCAACTTTACCTCTGATGGCTGCTGAGATACTCACTACCAACTCAGGTAGAGATGTACCAAACGAAATCATCACAATACCGATAATCCACTCACTTACACCAAATCTTCTAGCTATATCTGAAGCACTCTCTACACTAAAATGAGCACCCACAATGATAAGTACAAGACCTAAGATACTAAGTAGTATAGTCTTAGGCCATGAGAAGTGTTGCATATCCAAGTCATCTAAATCATCCAACTCTATCTCTTCTTTACTATCAGTTACCAAAAAAAGTATATAAGCACCCATAAGTATCAGTAACAACACTCCATCAAACCTAGATATGACACCATCCATAATCATAAGCAAAAAGACAAATACAGGAACCATAGCCCATGTACTATCTTTGGCAAAAAAGTCACGGTTTGGGTTGATATTTTTTGCTATCACAAAAACTGAGCCTAAAACCAAAGAGATATTTAAGATATTGCTTCCTATCACATTGGCCACTGCCATATCTGCTTTGTGGTTCAAACTAGCGGCTACACTAGCTGCCATCTCAGGTAGTGAAGTACCTAGTGCTATAAGAGTAGCACCGATAACAAACTCTGATATATTGAACTTCAAAGCGATAGCTTCACTCTGCTTTATCAAAGTATCTGCACCCCATATCAATACACCCATCGAAATGATAAATATCACAAAATCCACTTAACTCTCCTTGGTTCTTACTATCAAGCTTTTTGGTAGCTTGTATTTTTCTATCAACTCTTTTTCCATCTCTCTCATCTCTCCATTATCAATCTCATGGTCATAACCCAAAAGATGAAGTAGTCCATGAATAAAAAGCAAAACTATCTCATCATCTATAGAGTGGTTAAATTCTTTGGCTTTTTGTTTTGCCATATCTACAGATATCACTATAGAGCCTAACAATCTTTGTGTATCATCATACACAAGTGGAAAACTCAGTACATCTGTAGGTGTATCTTTGCCTCTAAACTCTTTGTTGATAGATGCTATGGTATCATTATCTACTAGTATCAACTCAACAAATCCATCACTAAGAGATAAGAGTATCTCTTCAAGTAACTCTAACGAGTTTATATCTATATCTGTTTGATTGTCTATATCTATATGTTTCATAGCCGAAGTTTACCCAAATCTTGGTAAAATAGCATTAAAAAAATAGGATAGTTATGTCAAATAAAAAAGCTGTATGTATAGTATCTGGTGGTATGGATAGTGCATTAAGCACAAAGATGGCGATAGATGAAGGGTATGAGATAGTAGCTTTACACTTCAACTATAACCAACGAACAGAACAAAAAGAGTTAGAATCATATAGAAAAATCATCAAAGAGTACAACATATCTCACTCTTATGAGATAGATTTGCCATTTTTTAGCCAGATAGGTGCTTCAGCACTGACAGACCACACTATAGATGTACCCACAGGTGGATTAGAAGATGGTGTACCTATCACTTATGTACCTTTTAGAAATGGTATCTTTTTATCCATAGCCGCATCTTTAGCAGAAAAGCATCAAGCTAGTGCCATATATATAGGTGTAGTGCAAGAAGATAGTTCTGGGTATCCTGATTGTAGAGATAGTTATATACAAGCTATGCAAAAAGCGATAAATCTAGGAACAAAAGATGAAACACATATAGAGATAAAAATGCCTTTAGTTCATATGAGTAAAGCATCTATCGTTCAAAAAGCCATAGAACTTGATGTACCACTACAATACACTTGGAGTTGTTATCAAAATGAAGATAAAGCATGTGGTGTTTGCGATAGCTGTAGGCTAAGACTCAAAGGATTTGAACAAGCTGGTGCAAAAGACCCTATAGAGTATATCTAAAACCCTTTCATAGCTATAGTGTACATATACTCTATCTCATCATCATCCATCAAAAGAGTCTTTTTGAGTTTAAAAGTATCAAAAAGCTTTTTGGTGGGTAGTGCTGAAGTGTATATACAGTGTGGATGAGCCATACGATATGCTTGCATCAAAGATACTTCATCTTCTATCTTCTCTTCACATATAAAGCAGTACTCATCAAAATGAAGCCTACCTTCAAACTCTAGTATCTTTAAGTAGCTATCACAAACTACTCTTTTTGGGTTTTGCTTATCCCACTTTTTAGCACAATCTAAAAGTAAATCAAAATAAAAACTCTCTATATCAGAAGCATCTTTGAGATGAAATGCAAACTTTTGTATAAAGTTTTGCCATATAAGAAGCTTGTTTTTATCATATATCCAAGGAAAAGCTACTTGAGATAAAGAACGAAGCCGTGGCAAGAATTTACCATCATCTCCTTCTACCTCAAAGTCTATCAAGTATCCCAACTGCAAGATAGAGTGCCTAGCACCAAAAAAGCGATAATAACTCCTTACATTTTCTTTTGTCAAAACCAATGCTATGCTATCTTCATTTTTGGCTTTATTGACTGATAGTATAAATCCTTTCATGATAGCATTACAAGTTTAGATTTTATTTTTGAATTTTTTAATATTTTTTAAATGCTCTTGATATGTAGATGCAAAAGCATGAGTACCATCTCTTTGCAACATAAAAAACAGATAGTCACTCTTCATAGGATGTAAAGCAGCATATAAAGCATCCAAAGTTATAGTAGCTATTGGAGTAGGTGGCAAGCCTTTGTATTTGTATGTGTTGTATTTGCTGTTGTCATTTTTTATCATCTCAGGTGTTACGATAGTGTGTGATTTATCTTTATAGTTGAGTGTGGCATCCATCTGTAGTTTCATACCTTTTTTAAGACGGTTGTATATCACAGATGATATGATAGGCATCTCATTGACTCTATTGGTCTCTTTTTGTATGATAGAAGCTATGATGATAAAAGTTTGTATCTCATTTTTAGTAGGGATAGTTTTAAAATTGTTTTCTATAAAATTATCTAACTTTTTATGAGACATAGTAAACAAGAAATCCATCACAGCCTTTTCATTTGCCTTTCTAGCTATAGTATAGGTATCGGCAAATATATCTGCTTCTTTAAAAAGAGTTCTTTTATGATACTCTATACTGAGCTTATCTTTATCCAATTTCAAATCATTTGATAATCTATCTATCAAATCATTTGAAGTCTCTCCTGCATATACTTTGACACTCATAGTTTCAGCTTGATGTTTATATAGATTTTTAAAAAATGAAAATCTCATACCTTCTGGATTGACTTTATACCAGCCTTTTTTGGGAGTTTGGACTATTTGCATTACAAACTTATCCATAGGCAAAACTTCATAACCATTTCTTTTTAAAGCTTTTGCTATACCATCTGGAGAAGAAGAGTCTATATAGAACACTTTATTGGCTTTTTCATTTATAGGTATAAGTTGATAAAAAAATGGCAAAAGTGCCAACACACCTAATACTTCAAATAACAGTACAAAACATTTATATTTTGATAATAATTTATTTTTCATAGGTGCAATTATATCATATTTTGTCGTATTATTCTTACAATCAAAATATATCATCCTAATGCTTATGAGTATTTGGGTATAATATCTCAAAAACTAACATAAATTCCAAAGGATGGTATATGCAAAAAGAACCAATGCTACAAGAGACTTATGAGAAATTATCTACTGAGTTAGAACATCTCAAAACTGTAGAGAGAGCAGTTATAGCTAAAGTGATAGATGAAGCTAGAGAGTTAGGGGATCTCAAAGAAAATGCAGAGTATCATGCAGCAAAAGAGAAACAAGGACTTATGGAAGCTCGTATAGCAGAACTAACAGACCTTGTAGGAAGAGCGCAAGTGGTTGATCCTTCTAAACTAGCGCATGAGAGGATAAGTTTTGGCTCAACAGTATGTCTAACTTGTCAAGATAGTGGTGAAGAGATAGAGTACACTATCGTTGGTGGTCAAGAGTCATGTCCTGAAAAAGGTCTTATATCTTTCAACTCTCCTATGGCTAGAGCATTGCTAGGTAAAGAAGAGGGTGATGAAGTAGAGCTTCAACTACCAAGTGGTAAAAAGTCATACGATATCGAAGAGGTATTTTACAAAGAAATTTGTCTATAAGGGTTTGATTATGATAAAAGTAGGGATAGTAGGAGCTAGTGGTTATACAGGATTGGAGTTAGTTAAGATGCTTATAACTCACCCAAACTTTGAGCTGACTTTGGTAGCTACAAGTAGTGGTGATGTGATGCTTGAAGCTCTTCATCCATCATTAAGTGGTGTTGTGAGTATGGAGGTGCAAAAAGCTTCTGTTAATATCGTTGTAGATAACTGTGATTTGG
>Ga0256843_1003474_pt1 | contig 10925 bp, 12 predicted proteins | sample AlvinellametaG_FD_191572 | JGI IMG/M metagenome (GOLD analysis project Ga0256843, IMG submission 191572) | Pompeii worm associated microbial communities from hydrothermal vent at the East Pacific Rise, Pacific Ocean - Alvinella | ecosystem: Host-associated > Annelida > Integument > Unclassified ... | reverse complement strand
TCACGCCGAGGGTCGCGGGTTCGAGTCCCGTCAGCTCCGCCATTTAAGACCCGTTAGCTCAGTCGGTAGAGCAATTCCCTTTTAAGGAATGGGCCGTTGGTTCGAATCCAACACGGGTCACCACTTCGGATTTTCAAATAATCAAATTTAAAATTTAATATTAAGTTTTTGATTTGATAAATATTTTAATTTGTGTCCCCTTCGTCTAGGGGTCTAGGACACCGCCCTTTCACGGCGGCGACAGGAGTTCAAATCTCCTAGGGGACGCCACTTTAAATTGGTCGCTTAGCTCAGTTGGGAGAGCATCAGCCTTACAAGCTGAGGGTCACTGGTTCGAGCCCAGTAGCGACCACCATATTAGATATTATATTTTTTTATTGATATCCCTCCCCCCCCATTTTATTTTTTTCATTTTTATTTTTGAAGAAGGTTCCCCCCCTTTCCTTCTTCTTATCCCTTTTTATGATATAATTATTAAAAAAGGTTAATATGAAAGTAGCTATTATTGGTGGGACTGGTTTTATTGGTAGAAATCTTCAAAAATCTTTTAATAATCCTTTAATTATATCTTCAAAAAACTTTCATGAAATAGAAAAAATAAAAAATTGTGATATAGTTATAAATTTAGCAGGTAAACCTATTGTAAAAAGATGGACTGAATCTTATAAAAGAGAGCTTGTTTCTTCTAGAATAGAAACTACACAAAAAATAGTAAAAATTATAAATGATTCAAATGTTAAATATTTTATATCTACTTCGGCAATAGGTTTTTATAAAAATCCTTGTATTTGTGATGAAACTTCCCCATCAGGAGAAGGATTTTTGTCAAAATTAGCGGTTGCTTGGGAAAAAGAGGCTATGAAATGTAATAAACCTACAACTATTTTTAGGTATGGTGTTGTTTTAGGAAGTGATGGTGGTGCTTTAAAAGAGATGCTTTTACCTTTTAAACTAGGTTTAGGTGGAATAATAGGAGATGGAAAACAAAAATTTTCTTGGATAGATATAAAAGATGTTATTTCTATATATAAATTTGTTATAGAAAATAAAATAGAAGGGATTTTAAATATATCTTCACCAAATAGTGTTACAAATTATCAATTTACAAAAACATTAGGAAAAGTTTTATCTCGTCCTACTATTTTACCTATGCCAAAAACTATATTAAAGTTACTTTTTGGTGAAGCAAGTGTAGTTTTACTTTCAAATCAAGATATGAAGCCTAAAAGATTACTTGATTTAGGATATAATTTCGAATATTTTGATTTAGAAAAAAGTCTTAGGAGTTTAGTTTGAAAGCAGTGTTTTTGATGAATATGGGTGGTGCTAGAGATGAAAAGGAATTAAAAGAGTTTATTTATAATATGTTTAAAGATAAAAGAATTATAACTTCTCCTATTAGACATATTTTAGCTCCAATAATTACAAAGTTTAGATATAAAGAAGTTTGGAAAAATTATCAGTTAATAGGTGGTAGTCCTATTTATAAACATACAGAGAATTTGATAAATAAAGTAAAAGAAAAGCTTGATATACCTGTATTTAGTGTAATGAGATATACTTCTCCAAGAGCGGAAGAAATAATAAAAGAAAATAATATAACTGAAGCTTTGTTATTTCCTTTATATCCTCAGTTTTCTACAACTACAACTCTATCAAGTTTTGATGATGTTCGTGGTATTAAGACTAAAAAAATAGAAAGGTTTTATAAAGAAAGAAAATTTAATGAAGCTGTAATTGAAAAGATTATAGAAGGACTTAAAGAATGGGATAGTAAAGATGTGAATTTAATTTTTTCTGCTCATGGATTACCTCAAAAAATAGTAGATGCAGGTGATAGTTATGAAAAAGAGATAAATGAACATGTAGAAATTTTATCTAAAATGTTAAAAGAGAAAAATATCAATTTTAAATCTATAAATTTAGCTTATCAATCAAAAGTAGGACCTATGAAATGGTTAGAACCTAGTTTGGATGATAAATTAAAAGAGTTTAAAAATCAAAAAGTTTTAGTTTATCCTATTAGTTTTATTATAGATAACTCTGAAACTGATTTAGAACTTGGTATTGAATATGCTCATCAGGCAAAAGAGTTAAATATTGATTATCGAGTTGCTAAAGTTTTAAATGATAGTGATAAATTTGTAGATTTTTTAGTAGAAAAAATAAAAAGTACTATTTAAGTACTTTTTCTACTTTATTGATATATTTATTTTGTTCTGTTGTCACATCTTGTTTTGTAATAAGTCCATAAATTACAGGCCAAGTTAAAAAGATTACCATAAATAGTGCAAAAATTACCATCCCAGGACTTTTTTTACCTTTTTTAGCAAGACATTCTTTATCAATAGGTTTTCCACATTGTTCTATATCTCTATCTATTTTATTTGAATACATAAAATAAAAAAACCAACCTACTAAAATATTAGGGGTAAATAAACCCAAAAATAAAAATAAAAAACTATGTAAAATAAATCCAATTTGAATTAAAAGTAATGAAATTATAATTACTGCTAAAGCTTCTAAATATGCTCTTTTATAAAGTAGATAAAACCATCCAAATAAAAAACCTTTTAGATTAAAAATAGGCTTTGTTTTTGATAAATCTTTATTTATCATATCTTTTATATATTTTATTTCTTGGTCACTAAATTCAGGACTATGAATTTTAATAAGTTCTTCCATCTAATCTCCTTTTAATCATCTCTATATCTTCATTTCTCAAAACATTGTTTTCTATTAAAGGAACAATTTTTACTAAAAAGTCTTCTTTATTAGAAACTCTAAGTGAATTAATAAGCATTGCTTTTTTTATCTCATATTCATCAGATGAAATAATACCATTTTTATATAGTTTATGTAAGTCTATCATTTTTCTTGAAAACTTCTCAGGAGTCGTATTTATTATATATTCTAAAATTAAGAGTAAAATTATAGTAAATAAAGGAGAAATTAAAAATGCTATAAAAGACCATATCCAAAAATTACGATTAAATTTTTTATAAGCAAAAAAACCAACTCCCATACAAACAAGTCCAAATAATATCCACATCATTTTAAAACCTTTTTTGGTAGAATTATAATAAAAAAAGGTTTAAAATGGTAATTACTAATATTTCAAACTCAAAAGATATAAAAATAGAAAATGGGATAATTGTAGAAATAGGGGATAATTTAGAAGATAAAGAGATGTATGATGCAGATGGTTCTTATATCTATCCAGCTATAGTAGATTTGAATGTGAAAAATTCTGAATCTATTTCAAAATTAAATCAAAAAGCTTTAAAAGGTGGAGTTGGAACAATTCTTATGATTCCACAACATAAACCTATTTATAATAAGCTTCATCTTGCATATAATCTTACAAAAGAAAAAGATATTGATTTAATGGTAGCTATTGAAGCAATTCATGATAATAAACTTACAGATATTCATATATTAGTAGATAAAGGTGCTAAAGCTTTATTTATAAATAGTGATGAAGATATGAATTTAATTAAAAGAGTTTTTCAATATGCTGAGATGTTAAAAGTACCTGTATTTGTAAACGCGAATAATAAAGCTCTTTTAGGGGTAGGGCAAATGAATGCTAGTGATAAAGCATATTCACTTGGATTAGAGGGAATAGAAAATTATGTAGAGAGTGTAGAAGTCGCTAAAATTTTAGAACTTTCTAAATATTTTGATATAAAAATTGTATTTCAATCAATTACTACAAAAGAGAGTTTAGAATTACTTGAAAATAGAGATAGAAACAAGATTTTTGTAGATGTTTGTATAGATAATCTTTTATATACAGATGAAAATATTGGAGAGTTTAATACCCTTTTTAAAACATTTCCTCCTTTAAGAAGTAAAGAAGATAAAAATGCTCTTTTAGAAGCTGTAAAAAGTGAGAAAATTGATTTTATTTCTTCAAATCATATATCAGTTAGTGATGAAGGAAAAGATTTAGCTTTTGAAGAAGCAGAATTTGGTATTTCTAAATTAGATAAATTTGCAAAATTAGTATATTCCCTAAATATAGATGACACAATAATGACAAAATTAGTTTCAACTAATCCAGCCAAACTATTTTCACTCAATGAAGGTGAGATAAAAAAAGGTAAAAAAGCTAAATTTATATTGATAGATAAAAGTGAATATGAATTCAAAATGAAAAAAGTGTTTATTTTTTGAATAATTTGTGAAAAAAATGTTATATTTTGTTAAAAAAAAGCAAAAAAAGGGGTATAATTACAATTAGCCTCTATAAGGAGGAATGTATGCTCAACAAAATAGTGTTGTTTTACGTAGATGGGTTTAAAAACCTATCAAGCCTTGGTAAAAGGCTATGGCTAATTATTATTATTAAGTTAGTTGTAATTTTTGTAGTACTTAAAGTGTTCTTTTTCCCAACTGTAGATTCAGTTGTAAAAGATAAAGAAGCAAAAACATCTCTATATATAGAGCAACTTACAAAAGTTACAACACAAAAAACACAAAAGGAGGAGTAGCATGGTAGATTACAGCATGCTTGAGTGGGCAAGAGCCCAGTTTGCTATGACAGCAATTTTCCACTTCTTTTTCGTACCATTTACATTAGGTATGTCTTTTATGGTAGCATTCTTTGAGACTATCTATGTAAAAACTGGAAAAGCAGAATGGAAACAAATTACTCAGTTTTGGCAATTATTATTTGGAATTAACTTTGCCATTGGTTTATCAACAGGTATTATTCACGAGTTTGAATTTGGTACAAACTGGTCAACATATTCGTGGGTTGTAGGTGACTTATTTGGTGCACCACTTGCAGTTGAAGGTGTAGTTGCATTCTTTATGGAAGCAACATTTGCAGCAATCGCTTTCTTTGGATGGAAAAGAGTTTCTAAAGGTGTTCACTTAACTTCATCTTGGTTACTTGCAGCTGGTTCAAATCTATCTGCATTATGGATTCTTATCGCGAATGGATTTATGCAACATCCAACAAGTGCATTCTATACATTTAATATTGATACAGCAAGACTTGAATTAACAGATTTCATGAGTTTAATTATGCAACCAGTTGCACAAGTTAAATTTTTACACGTTGTAACTGCTTCATATACTATGGCAGCAGTATTTGTATTAGGTGTATCTTCTCTTTATTTACTTAAAGGAAAATATACTGACTTTGCTAAAAAATCAGCAACAGTTGCAGCTTCATTTGGTTTAATCGCTTCAATCGCAGTAGCAGTAATTGGGGATGATCATGCTTATGAAGTAGCAAATACTCAACCAACAAAACTTGCTTCAATGGAAGGTTTAGTTGTAGGTTTAAAATCAGCTCCAATCGTAGCAGTTGGTTTACCAAAATCTATGAGTGTTGAAGAGATTAAAAATGCAAAAGAAGGTGACGGATTTACATTTGAAATTCCATTACCAGGATTATTATCACTTTTAGGTAAAAGAGATATCAATGCATTCGTTCCAGGTATTAAAGATTTAATTTATGGAAATGAAGAATATGGAATTTGGTCTTGGGATAAATTAGTAGCAGAAGGTAAAAGAGCTATTGAAGATTTACATAAATATCATGCAGCTAAAAAAGCTGGAGATGAAGCAGCTATGAAAGCAGCTGAAGCAGATTTCCATGCAATCGTTGCAGATGTAGATGGAACAAAAGTTGAAAGAGCTGAGTTAATGGGATATGGATACTTTGCTGAATTACCAAATAATGGTATTGATAAAGCATTCCCACCAGTAGCACCAGTATTTTTCTCATTCCACTTAATGGTTAGTTTAGGATTCTGGTTCATTTTATTATTTGTTTTAGCTTATATGGCTATTACAAAAGGAACATTCTGGGAAAACAGAATGCTTCAAAAAGCAGCATTATTTACAATTCCATTACCATGGATTGCAATTAGTTTTGGTTGGATGTCAGCTGAAATTGGTAGACAACCATGGACAGTATTTGGAGTATTACCAACATTCAAATCTGTAACTCCAATTGATTTAGTAAATGTGCAAGCAACATTCTTTATGTTCTTAGTAGCTTTCGTAGTACTTGGAATTGCAGAATTAAAAATGTTATTTACGGTTGTTAAAAACGGACCGAAAGGAGCTCACTAATGGAAAAATGGGCAGGACTTACAGCAACAGGAACAACTACTGATCCAGCAACAATGTTTCTTTTACAAGAATATTGGTGGATTATTGTAGCAGTATTAGGTGGACTTTTTGTACTTATGACTTTTGTTCAAGGTGGACAATCATTACTTCACACTGCAAGTGATGATATGGAAGAAAGAGCAATGATTAACTCTTTAGGTAGAAAATGGGAGTTAACATTTACAACTTTAGTTATGTTTGGTGGTGCATTATATGCAGCATTCCCATTATTTTATTCAGTTTCATTTGGTGGAGCTTATTGGGTATGGATGTTAATCCTATTTGGTTTCGTTTTACAAGCGGTATCTTATGAGTATATCAATAATCCAAATAACTTAATTGGAAAAAATACTTATAAAGCATTCTTATATTTTAATGGTATTATTACTATGATTTTAGTTGGTGCTGCAGTTGGTACTTTCTTTACAGGAAGTAACTTCTCATTCGATTCAACTACAAGAATGTTAGAGTGGGGAACAGCAGCAGATGGAATGAACTTAAGAGGACTTGAAGCTGCTTTAGACTTTAGTCATGGAGCATGGTTCAATATTGCATTTGGTGTTTTAATCTTAGCAATCGCTAGATTATTAGGGGCTTTATGGTTAATCAATGATATTGATAACAATGAATTCCCAGAATTAATCGCAAAAATCAGAGCTACAGCTAAAAGATGTTTTGTAGTATTCTTAGTTGCTTTAGTAGTAGTATTATTTGGATTAGTAACTTTAAAAGGTTATGCATACGATATCCATACTGGAAAAGTGTTCTTAGAAGATAACAAATATTTACATAACTTATTAGCTGGATATGGAATTCAACTAATCGTATTTTTAGTTGGTGCAGTGTTATTTTTACTTGGAATTTTCAAATCAATTTTTGGAACAAGTAATGATGGAATTAAACTTAGTGGTTTAGGTGCAGTTTTAATCGGTATTATTGTATTTACATTAGCTGGATTAAACGGAACTGCTTTCTATCCAAGTTATGCTGATTTACAAAGTAGTTTAACTATCCAAAATACATCTGGTAGTGAAAATACTTTATGGGTTATGACTGGTGTTAGTGTAGCTGTACCATTTGTTTTAGGATACATCGCATATGTTTGGTATCAAATGAAAAAAGATGGTCCTATTACAAAAGAAGAGTTAGAAGACCCAGAAAGTCATGCATATTAATAAGGAGATAGGAATGAAAAAAATCGTAGCATTATTAATGGTGTTTTTCGGAAGCTTACTTTTTGCTTCTGAAAAGCTATTACCAAACGGGATTAACCCAGAAGTTCAACATGTAAATGTAACATGGGGATTAATTTTATTCTTTATGTGGCCAGTAATTATTATTGTTAGCTACAAATTTATTGAATATACTCTTAAAAAAACAGGAATTGAGCCTGATCTTTAATCTCCTTTTCCCTTTTTTGGGAAAACAATTATCTATTTTTGATAATTTCTCTTATTTCTTCAAAAGCTTCATAAATTTTTTTATTTTTTGCTAAATTTTTAAACTCACCTTTAGGTTTTTTAAGATAGAATTTTAGGTTAGTATCTATTTTAGGTGTGGAAGTTTTTTTTACATAAGTAGTATATGCTTTTATATTTGATATTTTAATAGAGTGACATCTATCCATTTTATTTTGAATTAATCTTAACATCATCTTAATATCATTTAACTTTTGATATAATTCAAAATTAATAGCTTGATGTTTTGTTACAAAATATAAAGTTTCACCTTTTAAATACATATATAAAATATTATTTTTATAGTGAGCAGGTAAACCTTTTGTTAGTAACTTTAAACATTTTTGTATTTTTATCTTATCATAAGGAACTGGTAAATGATTAAGTATTTCTTTTATATTTTTCATATTGCAATTATATCATTTTTTATAGGTTGTGGTTATAAAGCTGATCCAAAGTGGGTAGCAGATAATAATACAACAGAACAAAATCAAACAAAGATAAATAGATGAAATATGATGTAATTATAATAGGTAGTGGGCTTGCTGGTATTTGGACAGCACTTAATTTAGATAAATCATTAAAAGTATTGCTTATTACAAAAAGTAGAGTATGGGGATGTAATAGTTTTTATGCTCAAGGTGGAGTAACTGTAGCAAGAGATGAAAATGATATAGAATCTCATATAGAAGATACTCTAAAAGCAGGTGCTTATCATAATGATAAAAAAATGGTGGAGTTACTTAGTAAAAAGTCTTTAGAGGTTATTAGTGATATAGAAAGTATGGGGTTTAGATTTGATAGAGACAAAAATGGTGATATTCTTTTTACTAGAGAGGGTGCTCATAGTAATGATAGAATAGTTCACGCTGGTGGAGATGCTACTGGAAGAGAGATTCATAAGTTTATTTTTGATAAAGATAAAAGTTTTTTTGTAGATGAAGCAGTAGTTTTTGATTTATTGATAGAAGATGATATATGTTATGGGGTAAGTGTATTAAAAGGGGATAAAAAAGAGAATATTTATGCAAATAGTGTGGTAATTGCTAGTGGAGGAGTAGGAGGACTTTATAAATATGATACAAATGCAAATGCTATAAGTGGTGATATTCAAGGGATAGCTATTGAAAAAGGGATTAAACTTACAGATATGGAGATGACTCAATTTCATCCTACTGTATATGTAAAAAGTAAAACTGCACAAAAACAGCTTTTAAGTGAGGCTTTAAGGGGAGAAGGTGCTAAAGTAGTAGATAAAAATAGATATCAGTTTTTATATGAGTATGATGAAAGAGGAGAACTTGCTAGTCGTGATATAGTAAGTAGAGCTATTTATGACTATCAAAAAAAAGGGAATGAAGTATTTTTAGATTTTAGTGAATGGAGTGAGGAGTTTTTTAGAAATAGATTTCCTACTATTTATTTTAAACTTAAAAATCTTGGATATAATATTCCAAATGAATTAGTACCAATATCACCTGCTTTTCATTATATGATGGGTGGTATTAAAGTAGATGAAACTTCAAAAATTTTAGGATTCAAGAACCTTTATGCAGTAGGTGAAGTAGCTAATACTGGAGTTCATGGTGCAAATAGACTTGCTAGTAATTCATTACTTGAATGTTTTGTATTTGCTAAAATTTGTGCAAAAGATATAAATGCAAATATAAAAACTATAAATAAAAAATTTAATATCAATGGTGAAATTTTAAAATTAAGTAATGATAAAAAATATAAAAATAAACTTCGTCAGATAATGTGGGATAATGTTGGGATTATTAGAAATGAAAAAGGTTTAAAAGAAGCTTTAGAATTTATAGAAAATAGTATAGATAAAGTTGGTAGACTTACTAAACTTAGATTTTTTACTGCTAAAGAAATAGTAATTCATGCTCTTAAAAGGAAAGAATCTTTAGGAGCTCATTATAGAAATGATTAAATTTTAGTATAATTAGGTATAAATTTTGAAAAAGGATATAAAATGGAACATGCAGTAGAAGCTGTAAATATGACTCATTCACTTTTTGGATGGATTGTATTTGGAATATTTGTGGTGGGATATTTCTTTATTGCAGCAGAAGAAAAATATCATATAAATAAATCAAAACCTGCTTTATTTATTGGTACATTTATGTTTGTATTGATAGGGGGATATTATTCATTTAATCATTTAGATGTAACACCTCTTCATCATGAGATGCAAAAATTAATATTAGAGATTGCTGAAATTTTCTTTTTCTTATTTGTAGCAATGACATTTATTGAAACAATGATAGAAAGAAATGTATTTGAGGTATTAAAGCATAAGCTTGTAAGTAAGGGGTATAGTTATAAAAAACTATTTTGGCTGACAGGACTTTTAGCCTTTTTTATCTCTCCAGTAGCAGATAACTTAACAACTGCTTTAATTTTATCAACAGTATTATTTACTATTGATAAGAAAAAAATGGAATTTTTAGTTCCAGGTGCTATTAACATCGTAGTAGCTGCAAATGCTGGTGGGGCATGGTCTCCATTTGGTGATATTACAACTCTTATGGCTTGGACAGCAGGAAAAGGGCAATTTGTAGACTTTTTATATCTGTTTCCAGCTTCATTTATAGGATGGCTTGTGACAGCATTTTTATTATCACTTTCAGTACCAAAAGGGATGCCACATTTTGATGTATTAACAGAGGTTATTCCTAGAATAAAACCTGGTGGAATGGTGGTAGTATATATTGGTATTTCAACGATTGTTATGGCAGTATTAGGACATACTTTTATGCATTTTCCAGCTATGTGGGGAATGATGTTTGGTTTAGCTATTTTAAAAATGTATACATATTTTCACAAAAAATGGCATTCAGAAGATGCCATAAATATTTATGCACAAATGGCAAGAGTAGAGAATGATACATTATTATTTTTCTTTGGTATTTTAAGTGCAGTTGGGGCTTTACATTTTATGGGATTTTTAGATTATATTCATGATATGTATAGTGCTATTGGAAGTACAACAGCTAATATTGCTGTTGGATTTATTAGTGCTATTGTAGATAATGTACCAGTAATGAGTGCGATTTTAAAAGCATCTCCAGAGATGGGAATAGATCAATGGATGCTTGTGACACTTACAGCAGGTATTGGTGGAAGTTTAATTAGTTTTGGTAGTGCAGCAGGTGTAGGTGTAATGGGTAGAATGAAAGGTATTTATACTTTTGTTAGCCATATGAAACTTGCTTGGACTATTTTAGTAGGTTATGCTGTAAGTATCGCTATTTGGTATTTTCAGTTTGAAATTTTAGGTTTATATTAAAAATAAAGGAGAAACATGCAAACAGCTGATATTATTGT
>Ga0256843_1003473_pt1 | contig 10927 bp, 13 predicted proteins | sample AlvinellametaG_FD_191572 | JGI IMG/M metagenome (GOLD analysis project Ga0256843, IMG submission 191572) | Pompeii worm associated microbial communities from hydrothermal vent at the East Pacific Rise, Pacific Ocean - Alvinella | ecosystem: Host-associated > Annelida > Integument > Unclassified ... | reverse complement strand
TTTTCAATTTTGGAGTATCAATAAAAGAAAATAGAAAAGAAATAAAAGTTGATGATTTTCAAGATATTATTTTAATAAGATAATTTTTAGTAAAATTAAACTCCCCCTACCTGAACGAAGTTCATGCGATAGGGGATTTCTAACTATTAGGAAAATACTAAAGGTAATTTCCTAATAAAAGACTTAAAGGTTAGTTTCTACCCCATTAATTTCTTTATAAAAAAAATTAATTAAATTTAATGTTGAGTTATAATCTCTATCTATTTCTAAATTACATTCATAACATAGATATTTTTTTGTAGTAATATTGAATTTATCTATTGATTTCTTTATATTATTACATTTACTACGTGTTTTTGAAGAATTTCTTGGATTAATTCTTTTAAAGTATATTTTATTTTCTGCACATTTATACTCCAAAATTGAAAATTACTTTAGCAATATTTGATTTTTCCTTTCCTTTAGATTTTTTAGTCATAGATTTAATATTTAAATCTTCAACAATAAGAAGATTTCTATTATCATCTTTAATAGTTTTAATAATGTTATTAGCAATTTTATGTAAATTATATAATTTTAAATTTGTATTTTTAGTAAATATTTTATTTATCTTTTTTTGTGTTTTAAAAAAGTTTTTAGGAAGAAATTGATAAAGTTTTTCACCTTTGTTAAATTTCTTTCCAGATTTCAATTTATCAATTCTATTTGATTGTTTTTGTTGTAAATTTTCATATTATTTTTAAAAGAAATATGATTATCTATTAATTTATTTTCATTTTTATTAGTTTGAAATCCTAAATCAATAGAATTATTATTTAAATCTAATCCAATAGGTTTTAGCGTTGCTAAGAGGCAGGGGTATTCTTGCTTTTTTTTGATAAAAATTAAGCTTTTTCTAATTTAAATTATAGTATTATATTTTAAATTAAAAAGAAAAGGTATGAAAATGAAAACAATTATATTACTAATAATAACATTTCAAATATTACTATCAAATACAAAACAAATAATTCCAAATACATTTACATTAGAAGAAGAAAAAGTAAATACAATTTATCAATTTGCTAAAAAATATTATAAATATCTAACAAAAAAAGAAAAAGAAAAGATAGGTAATTCAATTACATCCTTTTCTGAATATATAATAAACAATAATAATATGATAAATATTTATAATATTGCACAAAATGATAAAATAAAAGTATTTAAAGACAATAATAAAATTACTCTAAAAGAACAAAAAGAAATAAATTATATTCTAAAAAAAATAAGAAATAATAAAAATAAAAGAAAATTTTACATGACAAAAAGAGAAAAAAAAGATTTATATAAACAATTAATACAAGATTTAAAAATAACATATAAAAAAGATAATAAAACTGCAATATTAATAGTTTCATCATTATTTGAAGCTAATAAATATATATGGGGAGAATATAATTTAAAAAATAGAATATTGACATCTTATAATCAATTAAAAATAGAAAGTGATTTTAGAAACAAAGAAATAAGAAATGATAAATATGAACATAGTATTGGATTAGGACAAATAAGAGTTAAAACATTGAAAAGTGATATAGTACCTTTATTAGAAAAAATGAATGTAAAAGATAATGTGATATTATCAATAATGAAAGAAAATATAAAAATATATAATAAAAAAGAATTAGAAAATTACTTAAAAAATATACAAATAAATATATATGCACAAACATTGGTTCATAAAATAAAAAGTAATTATAAAAATGTAAAAAGAACACATAAAAAATCAGAATATGTACTACATAAAATGATAAAAAGTAATAATCTATCATATTTATTTAATTTTATAAGAAATAATAAACAAAATACAGAAATTATAAATATATTAACAGCCTATAATGGTTATAATATAATAAAAAATAAAACATATTCATTAAAAATGATAAAATCTTTAAATAATATATTAAAAAGATTGAATGTTTAAAAAGAATTAAAAAGTAAATTATTGGATTAAAAAAATGAATAAAAAATTACCATTAAAATTAAGAAGAAAAGAAGAATTAAAAGAAATTATACTAAAATGTATAAATGGTGAAATAACAGAAGAAGAATTAAATAATAAAGAACTTTATGATTATTCTTCTATAACTGATTTAAGTGAGTTATTTTATAATGATGAAACAATTGAATTTATTCCTTATTTTGATACTTCTAATGTTTTAAATATGAATTATATGTTTTTTGGATGTAAAAAATTACAAACTATTCCTAAATATAATACAAATAATGTACAGCAAATGAAATATATATTTTCTTTTTGTTCTAATTTATTAGAAATTCCAAATATATCATTAAAAGAATTAAAAAACGATGGAAGTATTTCTATGTTTCTAAATTGTTCAAATCTAAAATTAATTTATATAGAAGATTTTCCAGAAATTTGTGGAAATGATATGTTTAGGGAATGTTATAGTCTAAATTTTAAAAAATTAAAAGGAAAGATAAATAATAGAATTTTTATATCTGAATATAGTTCTTATTTTTATAGAAAATTAAAAGATAAAAGAAAACTATTAGATTATTTTGGGATATTTAAAAATGAATGTAATTTTAAAAAGAAAGTCTTGAAAAGAGATGAAGAGTTGTTATTAAAATATATGGAAGAAAATTTTATATATGAAGATTATCCATTTTAAATATAATTAAGAAACAATTAAGATAAAATATTATATAATTAAAAAATAAAAAAAAAGGATAAAAATGTCAGAAGAAACAAAAAGATTTACAAGTTTAGCAGAAATAGAAGAACAAAATAATAAAAATATATTAGCTGTTAAAGAATTAAGTAAAGTTCAAATTACACCTTTACAAAGAAATATTGCAATTGGAACACTAGGTGTTATTTCATTGGGTTCTATATCTGTAATGGCTATTTCAGCATTAACAACTACGGCAGCATTAGGTGGTATTGCCTTAATAGGTGGTGTTTTTTATTATGGAATATCATATTTAAAAAAAATGGATCCTATATTTAGACAAAAAATGATTAGATATCAACAAGAAGCAATGGAAAAAGAAGCAAAAAAACATGCAGTTTCATATCTTGAAAGTTATTTACAATATAAAGAAGAACAAGTTATTGAAGCAAAAAGAAAAAGAGATAAAATAGGTGGAATTGTAAGAAATCTAAAAGGAAAAATAAATTTTGATGATAAATCACCTGCAACTCTAAAAAAAATAGAAATGTATGAAACATTAAAAAAAGCTTCTGATTTGAATTCAGAAGATGTTGATAGAACAATAGAACAAAAAAATGCTTTTGCAAAAAAATTAGAAGAATATAAAACAATGCAAGAATTTACAGAAGAAGTTGGTGCCGCATTTGAAGTAATAGGTGAAGCAAATGAAAAATTAAAAGAAAGACTATCATTAGCAGCATTTAATCAAATAGATAAAGATTTTAATGAAACTATGGTTTCTATTGAAAATAGAGCTAAAGATGTAGAAAAAGGAAATATTTAAGGTTGATTTTAGTTAAATAGAGTTATAATTATAACATAAAAAAAAGGAGAATATAAATGATTGATAAACAAGAAAAAGAAATAAAAGAAGAATATACATCTACAACAAAAGTGGCCACAAAGGTATTTATAGGATTATTTTTAACATTTGTTGTAGTAACATTATTATCAATTACACCAAATAATAATGATGAAACATATGAAACAAATACTCAAGAAGAATCTATGTTTTAAAAAGAACAACAGTAAATGAGAAAAAATAACAAAAAAAATAACAAAAAAAATAACAAAGGAAAAATATGAAAAAAAAATTATTAATAGGATTAATAGGGTTAGCTTGTATTACAACAATAGCTTCAGCAAAAACAATTAAAATTGGAACAGGTGGAGTTACAGGTAATTATTATGGAATGGTACAAGATTTACTTAGGGAAGATTATTGTGGAAATGCATTAGGAACAGATAGAAATGGTGAAAAAAATGTAGGTGAAATAATTTCAGGAACAGGTTCAGTTAAAAATTTAAAAGGTCTTATTACAAAGAAAATGGCAATAGGAATTGTGCAAGCAGATGTTCTTTTTAGTACAAAGAAAAGAACTCCAAGGAAAGTAAATGAAAAAAAATTAAAAGTTATTGCTGAGTTACATCCTGAAACTTTTCATTTGTTGATTCCAAAAAACTTTAAACCTAAAAATCAATCATCTAATTCTTCTCTTTGGGGTAATATAATGAAAAAAGTAGGTGTTTCTAAAAAAAGACAAGTTGCTAAAAAGATTTCATTGAACTCATTAAGAGGTGAAACAATTGCTTCTTGGGGTGGTTCAAGTGTAAGTGCGTCTGCTCTTAGTCAATTTTTTAAACTAAATTGGAATGTTAAAAATATTCCTGAAGGAGAAAGAAAAGGATTAACTGGTATTCCAATTCTTTTAGTTGGTGGTGCCCCTTATGCTCCTGTTCAAGAATATTTAGATTCAGGTAATTATACTTTAGTTGGAATTGATCATTCAAAAATTGCTGAAAAAGCACCATTTTATATTAAAATGAATGCAAATTATGAAGTAAATGGTAATCCTTTATTTGTACCTTCTATTGGTGTTAGAGCAATTCTTTTAGGAAAAACATATAGAAGTAAAAAAAGAGAAAAAGTAATGCATGAATTCTCAAAATGTGTTATGGACGTTTTACCTGACTTAGCAGACGATGATGAAACAAATTCAAATTGGAGTGTTGTTTATGATTTAAATGAACAAGATAGTTCATCAATGAATTGGGCAACTTTTCCAATTGATTAAAAAAAATAAAAAAAAGGTAAGTGTAAAAAGTTACCTTTTTTTTATCAAAAAATAGCAAGAATACCCCGGCCTCTTAGCAACGCATAGCCTGTGGGATGAATTGCTTGTATAAACTAAATAAATATTTCTAATTAATATATAAAATAAAAGGAAAATAATGAAAAAAGAAAAATTAACAAATGAAGAATTAAAAAAAATGTTGAAAATATTTGATAATATGCTAAATTATATTGAAAAAAAATTAGTAGAACCAAATAACGATTCTAAAAATATAAATCAAGAATATAATAAAATAAAGAAACATCATTCTTTTTTAAGAAAAGGAATTATAGAACAAATTAGGAATAAAAGTAAAAGAAAAAAATTAAATGAATCTCCAAATAAAGAAGTTTATGAATTAATAAAAGAAATAAAAGATGAATTATCACTTTAATAAACTAATTAGCTAAATATTCTTATCTTTAGTAGGTGAAATTATACACAAGAGTTGTGCTTGATTTTGTATACATTTACTAATTATCTTATGATTAAACTCTCCAACTAAATAAATAATATATATATATATTCAAAAAATTCTATTTTCTTTTTTTTCTAAATTATTTTCATTTAAAAAAAAAAGAAAATAGATAAATTATAAATAAAAGAATTTATTAAAAGGAAAAAAAATGAACAAGATAAAAATAATGATAAGCTTAAGTTTAATGACATTAACTTTAAATGCTAATCCTCTAAATTATGTTAAATGTAAAGTAGAAAAAGATAATGATAGAATATACTGTACATATCATCAAGAAAGAGTGAATTTTCAAAAAGAAGTAGAATTTAATTGGCAAAATCCAAAAGGTAAGATTGAGAGAACAAAATCTTTTGTTATTCCAAAAAGACATGCTAGTGTATATGATTATAGATTTTATAATGGTCGAACAAAAGGGTTATGGTCTGTTTATGTAAATGATGGAGATGAAGAATTTAAAACAACTATATTAATAGATTAATTTTTTTGACATTTATTTCTTATTTGTTTATAATACTTTTTGAATTTAAATCTTTAGGAATAAAATGATAGATATTAAAAAATATAAAATGACATTTAAAAAAAATAATGATTTAGTTTATAAAACTAATAAAAAAGAAATAGAAGATATTCAAAAAAAAATAGATTATCTAATAAGTAAATATAAAATAAAAGAAAATATTAAAATTGAAAATATTATTGAAAATGTATTAATTAGTGGATTATACAAATATGAAAATAATGATTATTTTATAAATATTGTAGAAGATGTTTGATTTGGAAAATAATAAAATAACAAATAATGAAATGATTGATTTGTTTCAAGATTTTAATGTTACTAATAATATTAATAAAATAGAAGAAATAAAAGAAGAAGATATTTTATCTATTTTTAATGATGATTCTTCAATAAAAATAGACAAAATAGATAACTCACAAAAAGAAATTACAATAAATTCAGAAAATATAAAAATAATTATATCACAACTTCTAAAAGAATTAGAAAATAAAACAATTGAAATAACATTAAAAATTAAATAATCTTAGATTGAATCTAATCTAAATAATAATATACTAAAATTTTCTTTTTTTTTAAATAAAATAAAAAGAAAAAAAAGAGAGTTTTAATATGAAAATAGATATAGAAGAACTAAAAAGACAAGATAAATATACTTATGAATCTTTAAATGTAAAAATAAAAGAAATTAACAAAATAAAAGAAGAATTAATGGAAAAAGGATTTCCAAATGTTTCTTTTGATTTGATTATATCAAAATATAAAAAAGAAAATATTCCTTCACCTATTATTATAAATGATTTAAATAATTATATAAATAAATACAAAAAAGATTTATTAAATTTATTTAAAAATATTCAAAATAAAATTATAATTATAGATATAAATGATTACAAAAATAATCCTTTTTTTTATGAAATATTAGAATTAGTTAATAAAGATAGTTTTAAATATAAAAAAGATGTAGAAATATCAAAATATATTGAAAATATAATAATAAAATATCTATTTAAAAATAGATATAAAGAAGAATTAAATAATGTTTATGATAATTTAATAGATTTAAAAGTTGGATTAAAATATGCAAAACAAAATATAAAACAATCAAATGATAAGTTTATTAATCAAATAGAAAGTAGTATAAAAATATTTCATCAAAATAATATTAGTAAATTAGTTTCAAAAGTATATAATATAAATGTAGAAGATTCTAATGAAATTGATTTTGATGTAAAAGAATATAAAAAAACAAATGAATCAATAGCAACAGTTAGGGATGACGCTTTACATACACTTATCTTTCCATATAATTCTAATAAAATACCTAATATTATAAATAAAAAACAAAAAAATAAAGATGATTTAGAATTAATAAAAGAAGCAAATGATTTGAATAAAATAATAAAAGATATGAAAAAAACATATGTAAAAGATAAATCAAAAAAACAAACAGGAAATGTAATAGTTAAAGTTGAAATAGATTTTGATAAAAATAAGAAAACAATTGAAAAAATAGAGAATATAAAAAAAATAAAAAAAACAATAGAGATAATAAAAAGTCAAAGTATGACATTAGATAGACCATTTATATTAAGATTTAGAAAAATAAGTAAAAAACAAAAGGCAAATGGAATGTATTATTTTAATCAAAATCAAGAAGATTCAGATTTTGATCAGATTATTATTGATACAGAAAGTCCTGGTTCTATAATTCATGAACTAGGACATTTAATAGATTTGACTAAATTAGAAAATACAAAAGAACGAAATTATATGGTTGAAAAATATGCAAATAAATTAAATTTAAAAAAAGAAAGAAAAGTTAGTTATTATTATAAACCTACTGAAATAGTTGCTAGATTAGTTGAATTAGGACATTTACTAAAATACCCAGAAGAAACAAAAGATATAATAAAATTGGTAAAAAAAGAAGAAGAATATATCTCTAATGAAGATATATATTTTGATTATACAAAATTAACAAAAGAAGAAAAAAAAGAAATAATATATTTTTATGATATATATTTTGAAAATACATTAGAAAAAGATGTAAATTTAGATTTATTTAAAGTAAAGTTTTTACAAAAACAAATGCAAAATTATAGGTCTTTAAGGCTAGAAAAAGCAAAAGAAAAATTAAATATATGGAAAAAAGATAATAAATCAATAAAATCAGTTCTTAGAAAAATGAATAATAAAATAATGAAAGATATGTTTGAAAAAATAAATAATAATCCAGGTCAAGAAATGAATAAATTGGAAATGATAATATTTTTTGATGAAGCTGTTTCTTCTTTATTATTGACAAATAATGTAGAGTCAATGATAGAATATGATAATATTGTACAAGAAGAATATGAAAAACTAAAAGAAGAAGAAAAATTAGATTTAATTGATTTTAATAAAGATATAAAAAATAATATGGATAAAAAAAATCATCTTTATTTAATAAGTAGAAATAAAACTATTGCTAAAAATATACAAAATATAAAAAGAGAAGAAATAAAAAAAATAGAAATAGAAAAGAAAGAAGAAGAAAAAATACCAGAATTAAGAAAAATGATAGATGATATTGAAAGAATTTGTATTCAAATAGATAGAAAGGAAATATATGGTTTATTAAATAAATATACAATAGAAGATTATAAAAGATTATTAAAATTAGATAAAAAAAAGATGACAAAGTTTATTATAGATGAATTAAAACTAAAGAAAGAAAAAGAAATAAGAAAAAGGGAATTACAAATATTAACATACTTTAAAGAAAATAAGATTGATTTAACAAATATAGAAATAGAAAATATTATATCAAATGTTATAGATAAAATAGAAACTAAATATAAATTACCTAATTATATAAAATGGGAAAAAAATATAATAGAGAAGTTTCAAACATATAAAGAAAAACAAACAGAGTATGATAAAAGAAATTTGATATTATCTATAAAAGATTTATTAAATCAAAAAAGAAATGAATATGAAAAATTTATAAATGTAAAAGAACATTTAGGAAATGACTTAAAAAAAGTTATAGATGATGTTGATTTATTTCTTCCAGAACAATTGAGAAATAAAGAAGTTATAAACTTAATGAAAACAGAAAATAATGAATTATTTTCTATATTTATGGATGAAATAAAATCTCAATATACAATAAAAGAATTAAAAGAATTAGAATTGTTTGAATATATAGAAGCTTCTGATGAGAAAAAAGAAGAAGAAAAAATTATTTATCAAATAGAAAAAATAATACCGATAATATTAAAAAAGAAAGAAAAATTAAATAAAAACAATTTTATGAATGAATTATTAAAAGAATTACCTGATTTGTCTATAAATAATATAAAAGAATTACCTAATGTTAGATATATTATAGAAATGATAGAAGAAGTGTATGAAAAAATAGAATTTTTAGATTCTTTACAAGAGCAAATAGAACAAATAGGAGTGCCATTTGTTGTTAGTTCTAATGAAGATGATTTTGTTGAAGAGTATAGAAAAGTATTAGTGTCTGATTTTATATCATTAGAAGATAGTAAAAGAATAGTAATAGAAGAGTTAAAAGAAGAAGGTATTGATGTAGAAAAAATAGATATAATAAAAAATGAAAATATAGAATTAATTAAAAAAGAACAAGAACTTAATTTATCAATTCAAAAAAGTCTTGAGAAGCCAGAATTAAAAAAATTAAAAAAAATCTATTTAGAAGAAATTGATATATTAATGAAATCTCTAAATATAAAAAAAGTTGCTGATAAAGAAAAAATTGAAAAAAATAGAAAGGCTTAAAAATGGGTTTAAAAATAGTGTCTAAGAAAAAAAAAGAAGAATTAAAAGAAGAAGAAAATAATAAAAAAAGAGGAATAAGAAAAATTGAAAATATACAAGAAAATTATAATATTAATTTATCAGGCGAAGATGAAAAAATATATATATATTATAAAGAACTTTTTTTATCTAAATTAAATCCATTAATAAACCAAAACTTTAAAATAAAAAATAATGAAATAGATTTTTTTTCAAATAAAAAGAAAATAATAAATATATTTAATATTGTAGAACAAAAAATAAATAATAAATATAATCAAATAGATTTAGTAGATAATATAAAAATAAATAATGATAATGTAAAGATAGATAGTAAAGAAATAACTTCTTTTATAAATGCACGAAAAGAAATCTTGAAAATTGAGCAAGTCCAAATATTAAATATTGTAAAAAATGATATATATAATAATATAAAAAATGAAACTAAAAAAATAGATAAAACAAAAGAAATAAATATAAAAATAGATAAGAAGTTGATAAAAAATCAAATAGATTTTTTTAAAAAAGTAATAAAAGAACTGAAAAAACAAATTGAATTAATTAAAGAAGAAGATAAAGAAATATATGAAGTAATTGATTTAATAATAAAATCTTCTTTATCTGATTTTAGAAACAAATTTAATATAAATGAAGGATATTTAAATATAAAAAATATAATAGGATTAGGTGAATATACAAATCAATTAGTTTCTTATTTAAATTATTTAGAAGATAGAAGTGTTTCAATATCACATAACTATTTTACCCAAAAAAATCATATAGATACTGCTGCAAATTATATGTCTGGGAGAAATTTAGAAATAGGGGCAAAACAAAATATAATAGATAATAATTTATATAAAAAGAATGATTTGATAGCATTATCAAAAGAAAAATGGGATATTTTAAATTATTATATAAAAATATTAGATATTTATTATGATGATCTACTATATATATTAAATAAACAAATAAATATTTATAAAGAAATGAAAAAAGAAAAAGATATTGTTGAAATAGAAGAAGAAAAAATTAAAATAGATACAATAATTGAAAAATTAAAAGATGAAATAAATAAAAGAGTAAATGAAAAAAAAGAAATAATAAATGAAATAAAACAGGCTTATATAATTAATGATGATATTGTTGATTTAAAAAAACAAATAAATATTAAAATAGAAAATTTTAGTATGGAAAATGATAAAATAAATAAAAAAAAATAATAATTCTTCTATAAATAAATTTTTCCAATTTAAAGGTGTTAATTATGATAAACAAAACTATTCAACAAGTT
>Ga0256843_1003472_pt1 | contig 10928 bp, 8 predicted proteins | sample AlvinellametaG_FD_191572 | JGI IMG/M metagenome (GOLD analysis project Ga0256843, IMG submission 191572) | Pompeii worm associated microbial communities from hydrothermal vent at the East Pacific Rise, Pacific Ocean - Alvinella | ecosystem: Host-associated > Annelida > Integument > Unclassified ... | reverse complement strand
GATCTGTTTGAGTTGCTCTTTTAAAAAGTACTCTTTGTTTACTTTCTCTATATGTGTATGTACTTTTGAGCGGATCTCACGTTGCAGTTTGTTTGCTTCGATCTCCTCAATTAAGATGTCGATAAGATCTAAAAAACGCTTTTCGGTATCTTGTTCTACAAAGAGTTTGTATGCCTGCTCTTTTTTAAGTTTTATCGTTGAACAGATAAGATCAATAATACGGTTATGATCATGATTCTCTTCTATTGTACGAAGCAGATCCGGCGGGAAATAGTTACTGACAGCGGAGAGTGCACGTACTTTTTCTCGAACAACTTCCAAAATAGCATCTATTTTTAATGAGTTAACCTCTACCGCTTCGACAATATCAACATGAGCCATTAAAGGATCATCACTTACTTTATAGAGCATTTTTGCACGGGCAAGCCCCTGAAAAAGAACTTTTACCCGTCCGTCGGGTAAAGAGACTTTTCGCATAATTGAACCGACAACACCGGCATCATAGAGAGACTCATACTCACGTTCACCCTCTCTGCCTGCTTTTGTAGCACAGACAATAATTAAAGAGTTCTCTTCAATCGCCTTTGTAGCCGCTGCAATATTTTTCTCATCACTCAGAAAAATTGGTGAGATCATAAAAGGATACAAAAAAAGTTCATCTTCTGCCAATACAGGAATATCAGCCGGAAACTCTCCATAGTTACTTAACTTCATCACTATCCTTTGTTGTTATTTTGTTTTGTTTATATCATTTGTAAGGTGTCTTGAGACAACACTCTGTGTCTCAGGAATTAAAAATGCATACCATGAGGAACGACCGTCACCCTCAAAGATCTCTTTGTACCATGGTGTATTTGCACGTTCGATCTCATCCCAGTGGATCCACTTTTGAGGAATAATAGCTCTATAATAAGCCGCTGCTTTTGGTTTGTCGATACGATCATACAAAGAGGCTATTGTCTCATTTAAAACAGCATTTGCCAGATAGAGATTTGTCAACATTGTATCTACCAATGAGTAGTACATAGAGTTTGGATACTTTTGTTTAAAGTTTTTAGCCTCTACTATTGCCTGAGAGATAAGAACCTGATCTCTTCGAGGATTTGGCAGTGCCATATATTTTGCTTTTATCTTTAAAAACTCTGCAAACTCTATCTCATTTGCATTTGCATAACGCTTGACATACTCATTTAAAAAATGTTCTGTCAAAAGGTACTCTTCAAAATGCATATGCGCAATTGCCAAAATCATTGTTGCTTCAGGAAGCAGCGGTGAACCGATATGCTCTCCCTGCAGAGAGGCATAGTAATCATCAGCTTTGTCAATATCTTTGTCAGCAATGGCTTTTACAATCTTACCATACCAGTAGAGTGCCGGTTTATTATACTCATCGACCTTTTTGGAACATCCGCTTAAAAAGAAAAAAGTTATAAAAATAAGAAAAATTTTCATATAGAATTGCATATAATATATCCTGCGTTTAAATTAAATGATATTTTATCGAAAAGTTATATAATGAGCTTTAAATGGGAAAAAGAATTAAAAAAAAGTGGTGGCCTGTCTCGGAATCGAACCAAGGACACAGTGATTTTCAGTCACTTGCTCTACCGACTGAGCTAACAGGCCATTTTTACAATTTGCTAAAAAGAACTGAAATTATACAAAATTCGACTGAATATAAACTTATAAACAAGAAGAATCTTACAAGAAGTTTTATTTTAATCCTTTTTAACTTTTTTTAATAAAAAGCAATCAGTGAAATCTTATCAAAATAGAATCCATACCCTTAAACTTTAACTAGATTTAGAAAAAAAATGTTACAATAAAAGTAAAGACAAGTAAATTTTTTACTACACAAAAGGGGTTTTCATGAAAACTTTTCTACTCTTTGCTTTTTTAAGCTTCGCTTCTTTTCTCTATGCAGACGATGTTGAAGATCTCTGTTATGAACCTATTCAGGAAACCGGATTTAACATGATGGGAATAGCTAAAATCATGTACACAACAAAAATCCCGATTCGAAATCTTAATACTGTGGAAGAGCTCACAGATGTCACTGTTGCCATAGGAAGTGAGAGCCTCTTTGAAGCTTTAAGCGAATGTGGTATTGATGATGTAGAAGGGAATTGTGAAGAAGAGAGTGGTGCTAGCATCTTTGTCTTTTCTGCTTTTAATAAAGGTGTGACCTTCGATCTCGATACTTTAAATGAAGATTCGGTAAAGACTCCTTATACAAAAACGATGTTCTCTTTTATGAATAGTAATGATTATGATATTGTCGGTACTTATGTGAAAGATGGCAAAACATATTCTGGAACTATCCCTCCTTGTGTAAACTATTCATGCGCCAATCCTAAAGAGTTTACTCCATACTTCAGCAAAAATCTTTATGGAAAACTCATTATTGCAGGAAACACCTCTTTATGTGCCGATAATGACAGAAACGGCGTTTGTGAAGATCCGGGTAACAATACAAACAATAATATCTATATGATCAATAATGATTATGACGATAACAATACTAACGGAACAACAGACAATACAGCCACAACAAAAAATTCATCTGCAGCCTATTTGGATATTCCGGAAGGAAAAACTGTCTTATGGGCAGGACTCAGCTGGCAAGGGTATATGGCAAACAGAGCTGCTTATAACAATCCTGATGAGAATGCAATAGACTGGACAGAAGAGTTGAAGAAAACAGGTAAATCTATAAAATACAAACATGAATCTGACACGCAATATCAATCATCTTCCAATGCTCAAATGAATTGGGTCTATTTTAACAAAGACCGTATGTATTACCAAAGTTTTTTAGATATTACGGATTATGTAAATGAGCATAAAGGCGGTTACTACTGGGTAGGAGATATTGCAACATCACAAGGACAACCTATCGGTGGTAGTTTTGGAGCATGGTCTATTACAGTTGTTTATGAAGACAACAGTGAAAAGTTCAATAATATTACAGTTTACAATGGATATCAGGCCTTTGCCAATGATACAGATATTGCCAATGCGAAAACATACGCAGAGACAAACGGTTGTGATGAAGACAATACAGGAGTAGGAAACAGTACAACTTCTACACTTACAGGGTTTATAACACCTAAACTTGGCGATGTTGATTCAAACTTGGTTGTTTTTGCGGGAGAAGGAGATATCGGTTTAACCGGAGACTGGGGTTCACTGACAGATATTAATGATGTTGAGCATAAACTCTCAAATGAACTCAATCCTGAAAACAATATTATGAACGCAACAATATCAAACAACGGTGTCGCTGTAACATCCGGCTTACCATACTACTCTCCAAATAGTTTGGGAAGTGATATTGATACTTTTGATGTCTCTGATATACTCTCAAATAAACAAACCACGACAGATATCAGGTTTTCAACTACCGGAGACGGCTATACACCTGGTCTTTATGGTCTTCAGATAGAGCTCTATATCCCACAATTTTGTTACGATTATGCCTATAAACAACAGGGTATCTACTTTACAGAAAAAAATGATGGAACAGCCCTACCGCGTATTCAAGGAGATGTAGTCAGAGATCAAGCTATTGAGGTTAAAGTCTATTTGAAAAATATGGTTGCTTCAGATATTGATATTACAGATATGAATCTAAGTGTTTTAGATATCAATACTACACAGGCAAAATATATTCGAGAGACAACACAGCTGGCAAACCACGGAGACCTTATTGCTTCGGATGTTCCCGATGAGAGTATAGATGTCTCTGATTCTTATATTAAAGATGTACCTATTGGAACAATCTCTTCCAATGATTTCTTCTATCTCTATTATCAGATAGATCCATCAAAAAGTGACCTTAATATGTCACTGAATGTACAGGCAGATTATTTACTCTCTCTTGATGGAGGCGATCCTATTCATTATAATCTTCTTTTAGGCAAAGATATGCCTATCTGTTCGACAACAAACTTTAAATACTCTCCTGAAAATGGTCTCTTTAATATCGTACACTATGACTACTATAACTATGACAAAGGTGGCAGTGACCGTTACTACAACCTTCCGACACAGGTAACTGCACGTGAAGGCAACTTTAAACTGCTTATTCTTGATCCTGCCGATCCTCAATACAATACTCTGCTTGAAGATCACCCTATATTTTATACAGAAGTAGAGATGATTGATGCTTCGGCATTCCATGATACAAATGCTTCTTGTTCTGATCCAACCAGTTCAATCAGTGAAAATGTAGGTCTTCTTATTGATGCAAATGTAACATCTGTTCCTTTTGACAAAAATACGCTTATAAAAGCTATTGAAGATGGAAGAACAAACCTTACAACAAGTTCGGAATTTTATAAAACGGCAAGACAAAATGCTGCATTTAGAACCAAAGTCTATGAAAATGCTTTTGATCAGTATAATCAACCGGCATACAAAAAAAATGATGACAATACCTATGACGCTATGTGGACTATGAACTGGCAAGGAGAAAATTGTGTCGGTGATGTTAATGAAAATGGCGAGAGCAATAACAATGACAAAGTATCAAACTACTGCCAAAGCGGTCACGGTCTTAACAGTATCCAAATAGAAGAGTGTACAAAATGTGTCTCTGTAGTCAAATATATCTGTTCACGTGATAATTTTGCCATTCGCCCGGAAGCTTTTTTAATGCAGATGAAAGATCAAAACCAATCAAACGCTTCACAACAAAGCGCTATTACGACACTTGCAAACTCTGGTTCAAGTGGAGCATTGGCACCACTGCTTAACCTTGCGGCAGGCTATAAATACAATATTGAAGTAAATGCTACAAACCATATAAACAATGTAGCATCTCAAGGTTATACAAGAACATTCAATCTTAACGGATCTGTAAGAGCAGCATATAAATGGGATCCAAGAAACAATCATGTTGTAAGTGGTTGTAATGCACCATGGGATATCAATATCTCAATGAGAATTTTAGACGGAAAAGCAGATGTAAACTCCTCTATGAATAATGTAGGTGAGTATAAACTGCATATCCTTGACAAAAAGTGGACTCTGGTTGATAACAATACATCATTTATGCAACACCATGTAGCTCCTTACTTTAAAAATACACTTGATTGTCGTACCAACAATTCATCTGTTTTGGACGTCAATGAAACAATGATACCAAATGCAGACTCAGACATCTCTGTACTTAACGGCTGTAATATTACGTCAAGTCATACAAATGTTGAAGCAAACCTTCAATATAATGACTTCAATATTACTGCTCATCCATATATGTTTGATATGAACTCTATTACACCGACAGTCGGTCTTAATCATGAGAATGTAGCAACAGGCGCTTATATCTACTATGCAGATCTCAATAATGCTCAAGATGAAAATATGTCCTACCATCTTGACGGCAGTATAAAAGCATTAGGCAAAGATCAGGCAGCTCTCTCAAACTTTGTAGCATCATGTTACGCCGTGCCGTTAAAACTGGAGATCACAACACTCAACTCCCGAACACTTCAGAACCTGGATGGAGCAAATGTTCTCTATCGTGCACGTTTACATGATCTCAACAACAGTAATGATGTGCAAACAGCTCTTGATATAAATGTTAGTGATGCAACACCAAATGCACCATTAGCTATTCAAACAACACCAACACATTTTCTTAAAGATCTTAATGGACAAATGACAACTCGTCTAAACTTAAACTATGAGAGAAAAAAAGACAAAGCTGTCAATCCGTTTGTTCTCAATTTTGTAAAATATACAACAAACTGTAATGATCCACTCAATGATTGTACTTTCAAAGCAGATCTGACAACAAAAACAACACAGGGAATCAAAGATCTAAACAGTTCTATTGGTATCTATCACTACTATGGGAAAACACATGTGCCAAGACAGAGATTTGTTGGAGAAGATGGTAATGCAACTATCTACTATGAAGTCTATTGTTCTGGTTCAACTTGTAACAAAGCACTTTTACAAAACGGTCTTAACTCACAGATCAGTGATGATCCACGATGGTTTATCAATACAAAACATACAGCGGACTATGGAGTACCGGGAGATGTAAATCAAAAAACATACAGTGTTGGTACAGGATATGTCAAACAGACTCAAGCGGCTAGCGGAAATGCTGTAAATAACGGAAAATATGATTATGTTGGACTACACTACACAGGGGAACGAGGTTATCCATACAAAACAACGATGGAGAACAATGCTTCAGGTTGGTTATTGTATGATCCGTATGATCCAAATACAAATAAAAATGATTTTGAAGTTGAGTTTATCAATGCTGCAAGTAACTGGGCAGGAAAAAGAGAGACAGACACAGCAACAAAACGAAATGCAAGTGATCAGACAAATAGGAGAATTATGTGGTAAAAAGATCCGCCTTTACCTTTATTGAGCTGATATTCGCTATTATCATCATAGCGATAACAGTTATCTCTTTGCCAATGGTTACACAGGTAACCTCAAAAAATGCAAACAGCAATGTGGTACAGGAGGCGATTTTTGCAGCTGCAACAGAGCTTAACGAGGTAACAACTGTTCATTGGGACGAAAATGCAAGTGATTCAAATGATACAAAAACACTTTTAAAAGTTATCAATATTGACAACAGCTGTGAAGACAACAGCAGCAGTCAACGCTACCGATTACGACCGGGACATATTGCAGAGGCACTCCATAGACGATGCCTCAATGATTTGACACAGGGAGAAGCAGACAGCAACAGCAATGACAATATTGATGCTGTAGAAGATAAACTTCATGCCTCACAAACCATCTTTTTAAATACAGATCCAAGTGCAAGTGGCTATAAAGATGACTATCAGTCAATACTCTCTGTAACCTACTCTCCTCTCTTTGCAGGTGCACACAGATCAAATATGAAGAAAATCACCTCCACCATTACAGACAGTGATGGCAAGACGATAATAAAACTCTCAACCTATGTTGCCAATATTGGTGAAGTTGATTATTACAAAAGGTCTTATTAATGAAAAACCGTTTTGCTTTTACTATGATAGAGCTTATCTTTGTTATTGTTATAATGGGGATTATCGGTAAGTTTGGTGTAGCTTTTATAGCACAGGCATATAAAAACTTTCTCTACACAAGTGTAAATCACACCCTGCAGTCAGAGAGTGAAATTGCAGTCGAAACAATTGCAAACAGATTGCGCTACCGTGTCAAAGACTCTGTTATTGCAAGAAAAGGGAATCCTCCTGCAAAAGCAGTTGCTATTGGAAGTGCCAGTGGAAGTGACTACGTTGTTTTAGAGTGGATTGGTATTGATTCAGATGGTTTTCGCGGTCTCAATAAACCTTTTTGGAGTGGTATTATTGATCTTGATAACTGTAATGCCAATATTCTCACATCACCCGATACAAATACAACCGCAGAAGACAACTTGACAAAAGTACTCTCACAAAGTACGACAACTATTCAGGATACTGCTATCTATTTTGTAGGTTCAAACAGTGATGCCGAATCAGATTATGGTTGGGATGGCAATATTACAAAGATAAATTTACAACATGGAGCTATCCATCCTATACAGGATGTTGCAGGAAATATATCACAGTTTCAATCCTCAACAGCTTCCAATTTTACCGGTGTAGATCTTTATGAGTACTATCAACTCTCATGGACAGCCTATGCTATAGTCATGGAAGATTACAATGCAACAGGAGATAGTACGGGTACACTGAAACTCTACTATAACTATCAACCATGGAAAGACAGTGACGGAGATAATATCAGTGATCAATACAATACAGCTCCAAATGTTCAAGTAACAACCATAATGAAAAATGTCAGTACTTTTAAATTTATGGCTATCGGTTCTATTATGAAGATACAGGTTTGTGTCAAAAGCAACATTTTACAAAATGACAAAGGAGACTATTCGCTATGCAAAGAAAAAACAGTCTTTTAAAGCGATCTCATCCAAGATCAAAAAATGCCATAGCGATGATTATGGCCATTGCTGCTATTGTTATTATGGCAACAATTATGGCTCTCTCTCTTGCTCTTTCAACACAAACTACAAAAAGAACAACAGATGTCTATCTCTATGAACAGTCTGTTTTAATTGCAAAGAGCAGTGCAGAGTATGCTCTGTTGCGTATCTCTCTCGACAACACACCTACCGATCCCTGTCATGTTACCGCACTTAATTTTCAGCAGGATATCTATGATGTCAATATATCCATCAAATACAGCTATGTAAACCCACCGGCTTCCTGTAATAATCATACATTTGCAACTGTAGCCACAAAAGAACAAAACGGTTCTATTCTTCTTGATGTCGCTGTCAGTGTTAATGATGGCAATATATCAACAGAACCTATCCGTTATTTTAACAGAAGCATACAAAAATTATAAATCTTGCATTCTTATAAACTTTTTCGTGATATAATCAAAAAAAATTAAAAGGATTTATCATGAATTTATCAATGACAGGAAGAAATATAGAACTTACAGATGCAATTAAAGAGCATATTGCTGCATCTGTAGAAACACTTAAAAAATTTAACCTTGATATCATTTCAGTAAATGTAATTGTTTCAACACAGTCAAAAAAGGGAAAAGAGCATTCAGTTGTTGAATTTGTTATCAATCTTGCACATAAAAATACTATTGTAATCAAACAAAATGACCAAGATCTCTATGTTGCAATTGATCTAGCTACAGAGAGAGCTCAAAAAGCAATGCGTCGTATTCATGACAGAGAAGTTGACCATCAAAAAGTAGGACTTAATGAAGCAAAAGCAGAAGATGTTTGTGTAAAAGCTGTTGCACATGAAATAGAAGATGAGATCGTTCCTGTTGAGCTTGATCTCTATAAACCACGTGAAGTTGAAGATGTTTTAGAAGATCTCAAAGCAAGCGGTAAAATGTTTGAAATCTTCTTAGATAACGAACATAAAACTCGTGTACTTTACAAAAGAAACGACGGTAAATTCGGTCTCTATTAATCGTTTTTAGGTAAAAGAAGCAGATCTTCTTTTACCTCTGCTACTATCTGAGTATCTTCTGCAAAATCTACCCATCTAAATTGTGAACCACTTTGATTAACACCCTTTAAAAGATCGCCACTTTTTCTATACTTGAGATCAAGATTGGCTATATCAAATCCGCTTGTTGTCTTTACAAACTCCTCTAAACGTTCAGAGCTTTTTTGATTTGTATATAAAAAACAGTAACCCTTTAATCCTGTCCGACTCACTCGTCCTCGCAGTTGATGCAGTGTAGAAAGCCCTAAACGCTCTGCACCTACAATGACAACAGTAGTAAGTCTTGGCAAAGAGATACCCACCTCTACTACCGTTGTAGCTATCAAGATATCACCCTTATCCCGAAAATCCAAAAGAACCTGCTCTTTTTCTTTGTCCTTACCATGCGTTACGTAAACATTTTCAAAATTCTTCTCCCAGTACGATCGCGCTTCATCGATACTTTGATACTCCAGAACTTCACTCTGCTCAACCAAAGGGTAAACTATAAGTATCTGATTATTTTTTTGTATCTCTGCTTTTATATGGAGAAGAAGATCTTTAAAATCACTCTTGTGAATTACCTTGGAGTCGATATCTTTTTGAAAAGGAGTTGCAGTAATCAAAGAGACATCAATATGTGCTGATTCTATCATCGCAAGTGTTCTTGGGATCGGTGTCGCTGAGAACTGCAAATAGTGTGGCCTTTTCTCTCCTTGTGATATCAGTTTTTCAAGCATATTTCGCTGCTGTGTTCCAAACCTGTGCTGCTCATCCACCATAACCAAAGCTGCCTGCGGCAGTTCTCTATAGAGCAAGGCATGTGTCCCTATGATAAAGTCATATTCATCCAAAGGCATTTTTTTTGTTTTGTTGGTAACAAGTACACTCTTCATTGACGGCAGAAACTTCTGTGCCTCTTCATAGAGCTGATTTGCCAAAATAGTTGTGGGAGCCATGAGAATCGATCGATGCCCTTGCATCATATAGGCTGCGGCTAAAATAACCATCGTTTTTCCACTCCCCACGTCTCCTACAATCATCCTTTTTGCAGCAACATCTTTTGTAAAATCGTTTTGTATATCTTCTATAGCCAAAAGCTGTTCATCAGTCAGTTGAAAAGGTAACTCTGTAACAAAACCATCATACGAGGATCGTGTAGATATCAAAGCTTGAAAGTATCTTCTTTTGTGTGCAAGTTGTCGCATATAGATAAAGAGTTCAAGATACTTTAAAGCCTTGAGTGATTCATAAGGAAGCTCTCTGTTTTGCAATACAGAGGGCTCGGGATAATGCAGGCTTAAAACAGACTCAATCACAGAGGCTTTAATCCCCTCCTCTTCTAAATTTTTGTAATTAAGCAGTTCACGGGTCAGACGAAACATGACATCACTTCGCAGTGCAGATTTGTACTTTGGTCTGATATCACCTATTTGCGTTACTTTGCGCGGCATACTCATAGAGCAACTGCCACCTTTACACTCAATCATCCCATAGTAGTAATCTCGATCACCAACTTTAAACTGATGCATCATATAGGGTTTTGGACGAAAAAGTACCCCTATTACCTGATGACCAAAGTTATGAACAAAAAAGGTGATCTGTATGGAGTTTGGAGCACGGTAAACCGACTCCACAGTCGCATCTATAAGTTGAAAAGTATGAGGGTTAAGTTTATCATGTAGGCGATAATCTTCATAAGTATGCGGGATCATAAGAGCAAGCTCGCCAACAGTAGCAATACCGAGTTTTTTAAACTTAGCTGCCTGCTCTTTTGTAAGCTCCATAAGGCTACTCTCGCTCTTCTAGTTTTTTAACACGCTTATAGAGATTTGAGACCATAAAAACTAAAATAACTAAAATAAGTGTAAAGAGGATATCTTCTAAATTTTTCATCTTTTGCCTTTTTATGCTATAATCCGTCTTAGGAATTAGAGG
>Ga0256843_1003471_pt1 | contig 10932 bp, 8 predicted proteins | sample AlvinellametaG_FD_191572 | JGI IMG/M metagenome (GOLD analysis project Ga0256843, IMG submission 191572) | Pompeii worm associated microbial communities from hydrothermal vent at the East Pacific Rise, Pacific Ocean - Alvinella | ecosystem: Host-associated > Annelida > Integument > Unclassified ... | reverse complement strand
AAATCAGGCATTGAGGTTGCTGGAGATGGGTGTCAATGTAGACAGTATCGCTTTTCTTGTCAGTACGAACAAAGATGGGCAGAGTCTGCAGGAAGCATGTACCGAAGCAGGGATACAGACACTGTTGAAAACCTCCAGTTCACTCAGGAATCTTCCTAAAGTAGCGGCAGTAGCAGCAATGGTATCCTATCTCTTTTCCGGAGAACGCATCGATGCCGAAGCGATGCTGCAGAAAGTAGGAAAGAGGCTGGAAGAGGTGGATCTTTCATGGTTCTCTGTTTTCATGAGCCCTTTGCAGATCGTTGACAGGCTTATCCGGGAGTTTGGCTATTTTGACAATGATCCCAATATGCTTAAACTTCTGGAATTTGCCTCCGGTTTCAGTGATATCCCGACATTTCTTGAAGAGTTTGAAACCTCGACGGTTTCGATCGCAGCCAATTCAGTACACGGTGCGAACATTATGACCATACATGGTTCCAAAGGTCTGGAATTTGATTATGTTATTGTTCTGGACAAGTTGACACGTCCCAACAGTGACAAAGCACCGTTGATCTTTCATTACAATGATGATCTCTATATAGACAAGATACTGTACCGGACAGCAAACAGAGAAGTATTTGATGATGCGTATGCACGTATCATGGAGGAGCGGAAGGTATCTGAGCTCAAAGACAGGAAGAATGTTCTTTATGTGGCATTGACCCGTGCAGTAGAGGGGCTTGTTGTCATTAAAAAACCGGACAGCTCCATATTTGATGCAATAGATATGGTCCCGATGAAAACAGGGGAACTTTGCGTGCCGGAAGAGGCCGTACAAGAGGAAGAAAGAGAGATGACAGCAGTACCTGAAATCTCTCTAAGCTATTACGGAGCGCAGGAGAACAAAAGCATTGACGAGTCTGATGAAGAGAAGGACCTTGATGCGATCCGGTTTGGAACGGCACTGCATTATGCACTTGAGATGACAGGAAATTTTGATAAAGAAGGTGTTGAACTTGCCATGACAGCAGTCCGTAACCGATATGGCCAGTTGATAGGAGACGCGGCACTTGAACAGATCGCTCAGCGGGTAAACAGACTGGTAGAGGAGATCCGTTTTAAAAAACTGCTTGAGGGTGCAGAGATTAGAAGAGAACAGGGGCTCTATTTTAATGGAGAGATGAAGCAGATAGATCTGCTGTTGGCATATCAGAGTGAGATGTTGGTGATCGATTATAAAAGTTCCCAAAAGTACCATTTGGAGCATCAGAATCAGGTAAGAGAGTATGTCAAGGCAGTAGCATCGATTACGAATAAACCTACAAGAGGGATGCTTATTTATCTGTTGGAAGATGAAATTATAGTAGAAAACTTAAAATAAACTGAATTTAAATAAATTTTAAGTTTAAGTGGGTACAATCCGTCCACAAAAAGAGTTCTTGTATGCAGGTTCTCTATTTAAAACAAGGATTAATCATGAAAATGACAAAAGTCGTAAAACCTCATGAAGTACAGAGAGACTGGGTTTTGGTTGATGCAGAAGGTAAAACTTTTGGTCGTATCCTAACTGAAGTAGCTTCTATTCTAAGAGGAAAGCACAAGCCATCATTCACACCAAACGTTGATTGTGGTGACTACGTAGTTATCATCAATGCTGAAAAAGCGAAGTTCTCTGGTGTTAAACTGGATGAGAAAGAGTATTTCACTCACTCTGGATACTTTGGTTCTACAAAGTCAAAGAAACTGAGCGACATGCTTGAAAACCATACTGAAAAGCTTTATAAGCTTGCGGTTAGAGGTATGCTTCCAAAGACAAAACTTGGTAAGCAAATGCTTAAGAAACTGAAAGTGTATGCCGGTAGCGAGCATCCACATACTGCACAAATCAATAAAGGAGCGTAAGGATGGCAACTATCTACGCAACAGGAAAAAGAAAAGCGGCGATCGCAAAAGTATGGATCACTCCGGGTAACGGTGAGATGCTTATCAACGGTAAAACACTTGATCAGTGGCTTGGCGGACATGAGACACTTAAAATGAAAGTAAGACTTCCACTTGAAGCAACTAAGCAGCTTGAGTCTCTTAACATCAGAGCAACAACACTTGGTGGTGGTTACTCTGCACAGGCAGATGCACTGAAGCACGGAATCACTAAAGCATTGGTAGCTTACGAGCCATCTTTCAGAGCGATCCTTAAGCCTATGGGACTTCTTACTCGTGACTCCAGAGTTGTTGAGCGTAAGAAACCAGGTAAGAAAAAAGCGAGACGTTCTCCACAGTTCTCAAAAAGATAGTCGGTACTTTACCACTTCTTTTTTTCGGGCTTTTGCCCGGATGCTTTCCCTCTTTTTATACAAAAACACCTCTCCAAACTATTGTTTAAACCCTCTTTTTATCATCATTTTTACAAACTATCCCCAGTTATGTTATGATTTACATATAAAATATGCAAAATTGTATATTTATTACTGTCGTAAAAAAGAGGAGGGAATGATGAAAAAGATCATCGTAATGTGTCTATTGACATTGGCACTGTATGGTGAAAAGTACATTAGTATTGTGGGTACAGCCGATCTGCAGGGGATGCTAGAACCGTCTGTTCAAAAAGTCGATATTGATGGTGATGGAAAACGGGACAGCGTAGAGATGGGTGGCATTGCCCGTCTTGCCACACTTTTCAAGCAATTGAAAAAAGAGAATCCAAATACAGTAGTGGTATCTGCCGGTGATGATCTGATGAACCGCTATTTCCATGTCTATGAGGGGAAAGCGATCCTTTCTTTGATGTCGGAAGCGGGGTATGAGATACTGGCACCGGGAAACCATGAGTTTGATAAAGGAACCCAAACCTTTGCCAAAGCATTGGAGGGTACACAATTTACGACACTTTGCAGTGATCTGGATGTCTCAGCCTCAGCACTGAAAGGGAAGTGTCAACCCTCCCTGATCAAAGAGATGGATGGTGTGAAAGTCGGCTTCTTCTCCCTTATTGTCGAGTCACTTTTGGAGGTCTCTTCCGCCAAGAACCTTTCTTTTAAAGGGAGTAATGTCGAGGTGGCTAAAGAGATGATCGCTTTGCTTAAAGAGAAGGGTGCCGATGTGATCGTACTCGTTTCGCACATCGGATACAAAGAAGATGTGGCGCTTGCCAAACAGGTAAAGGGGATCGATGTGATCTTTGGCGGACACTCGCATGCGTATGTCAAAAAGCCCGGACACATCGGAAAAACGGTGATTGTCAACGGAGGAGAGCAGGGCTCACAGGTGGTGAAGGTGGATATTCCTCTGGATGAGAAGGGCAAGGTTGCACACAAAAAGATCACCATGAGCAAAATACCTGTAACTGCAAAGTATGCACCTGACACAGCAGTGGAGAAAAAGCTGGAGAAGTTCAAAGCGAATCTTCCCAAATCGATCGTGCTCGGGACTACAAAAAAAGCGTGGGTGATGGACTCGAAAGTCACGCGGAAAAGTGAGTCGGTCGTTGCCGATATGATCAATGATCTGATGCGAGAGAAGTATCATGTTGATATTGTTCTTAACAACGCAGGAGCCTTTCGCGGAAAGAAGATCTATCCGGCAGGCAATATTACCAATATGATGCTCAAAGAGATCGATGAGTTCGGAAACTACGCGTATTTGTTGACGATCAAAGGAAAATACCTCAAACCTATTTTGGAACACAGTGCTGCCGAGTATGGTAAAGGCGGCTTCATGCAGGTTTCCGGACTGAAGTACACCGTGGTGCTTCCTAAGACACGGCAGAAGATTAATGGAGAGAAGATCGTTCGAAAAGGTGAGCGTGTAACAGAGATCAAAGTACTTCAGGATGGTAAATGGGTGGATGTTGATCCTGAGAAGGAGTACACGGTACTGAGCAACGCGTTCATTACGCAAAAGGGTGGAGACGGCTATTTCTGGTTTAATAAATATGGTACCGATCCTCAAAATACTTATGCGACGTTCTACTCCATTATGGCAGAAGAGATTGATGAGAAAAAAGAGTTGACACCAGGAGAGAGGGATGGAAGGATCACGGTTATCCATTGACATTGATTACATGTAGTATCAAATATGATGGAAAAATATAACTCTTTTTTCATTCAATCTTGTTTTGTGCTACAATAAATATAGATAGAAAACAACAAAAGGAGGAAAGAGTGAAAGTGTTGTTGAGAAGTTTACTGATCATAGGGACGGTACTGTTGATGCCACTGATGGCAACGGATGCACCCAAAGCGGTGATCGTGTTCGATGCCTCAGGGAGTATGTGGGGGCAGATCAACGGGAAAACAAAAATAGAGATCGCCAGAGATGCGCTTAAAAATGTGGTGAAAGACTGGAATCCTGATGTGGAGCTGGGAGTAACTGCCTACGGACATCGTACCAAAGGGGACTGCAACGACATCGAAGCGGTGATTCCTGTCGGCAAGGTAGATAAAAAGAGGGTTGTCGAGACGGTGATGCATCTACAACCCAAAGGTAAAACACCCATCAGCCGTTCACTCAAAAAAGCAGCGGATGAGTTGAAATATACCGAAGAGAAAGCTACGATTATTCTGATCTCGGACGGGAAAGAGACGTGTGATCCCGACCCATGTGGTACGGCCAAAGCGCTGAAGGCACAGGGAATTGACTTTGTCACTCATGTCATTGGTTTCAATGTGGACAAAAAGACCGATGAGCAGCTGGCGTGTATCGCCCATGCGACAGGAGGCGAATACTTCTCCGCCAAAGATGCCAAGGCGTTGAATAAAGCCATCAAAACGGTTGCCAAAAAGGTAGAAGTGAAAGCACAGCCAAAGCCGGTCGTACCGAAGTTGGATCACAACATCGAGGTGTCCGCCAGTGAGAAAGAGGGCGGAAAATGGGTTACGGCAAGCTGCCGAGCCTACAATGAAGCACTCGATGATAGCTGGGGTATCTACCCGAAGAAAAAAGAGCTGGCTAAAAAACAGCTTCCTGCGGGTCTCTATACGCTCAAATGTGAATACAACGCATTTAAAAAAGAGACCACTTTTGAAGTGAAAGCAGGTGAAGTAACCAAAGTCCATATGGTCATGGGGCAAACCGGTACGGTAGAGGTCTCTGTAAGCGAGAAAGATGGTGGCAAGTGGGTTGCGGCAAGCTGTCGTGCCTACAATGAAGCGCTTGATGACAGCTGGGGTGTTTATCCGAAGAAGAAAAAGCCGGGCAGCAAGCAGCTTCCGGTAGGAGAGTACAAACTCAAGTGCGAATATAATGCCTTTAAGGCGGAGACTGCCTTTGAGGTAAAACCGGGCGAGACGACGAAAGTGCACCTGGTGATGGGGCAAACAGGTACGGTAGAGGTCTCGGCAAGTGAGAAAGAGGGAGGTAAGTGGATCGCTGCAAGCTGCCGTGCCTACAATGAGGTACTTGACGACAGTTGGGGAATTTATCCGAAGAAAAAAGAGCCGGCAAGCAAACAGCTTCCTGTGGGAGTCTATAAGCTTAAATGTGAGTATCTTACATTTAAAAAAGAGACAGAGTTTGAAGTGAAACCGGGTGAGGTAACCAAGGTACATGTCGTGATGGGACAGACCGGTCATGTAGAGGTTTCTGCCAGTGAAAAAGAAGGCGGTAAGTGGATCGCTGCAAGCTGCCGTGCCTACAATGAGGCGCTTGATAACAGCTGGGGAATTTATCCGAAGAAAAAAGAGCCTGCAAGCAAACATCTTCCGGTAGGTGTCTATAGGCTTAAATGTGAATATAACGGGTTTAACAAAGAGACAACATTTGAAGTGAAGCCGGGTGAGACAACCAAAGTTCATGTGATCTTCTCACCCTTCCTCATAGGAGCGAAGTGTGCAAATGGTGGTGAAAAGGTATCGTATGAGATCTATGGAAGTGACGGCAGACTTGTGTATGATACTACGGAACCATGTTCAAAAACAGTAAAAGTGGTACTGAGTGATGGAAAGTATAGTGTCGAAGCGACAATTGATGGTGGTAAAGGTGAAGCACAGTTTGTTGTCGGCTTCGGACATCCCCGCAAAGTGATCCTTGATCTAACCAATCTCAACCATGAAGAGGAGATCGAAGCGGACACTCCCGAAGCAGTGATTGTTCCTGTACAGCAAAAGAAAAAAGAGATGTCGTCAGAGCAAAAGTCTGAAGAGACAGGAGCCATCTCCATTGGAGGAAAAAAACTTGAGATCAAGGGCTTGAGCAAAGAGGAGGCAAACAAGCTGAAGGAGCTGGGTACGATGCTCAATGCACTGGGAGGGATGATGCAGGGCACAAACGCTCAAGTGGTATCACCTCAAGGGAAAACAACAGATGATACATCGGATAAAGAGTTAGATGAAATGAGTCAAGAGTTGGATATGTTTACCAAATAAGGAGGAAAAATATGAGAAGAACAACGATGATATGGGCACTGTTACTGTGCAGCGGCATGGTGATGGCAGGTACAGAGCAGATGAAACTCTATGAGGTTAAAAGTGGAAAGATAGACTATTCGATCAAAGGGTCTGGTGATATTATGGGACAGAAGATCCGTACAGTAGGTAAAAAACGCGTGATCTTTGATGACTATGGTGCCAGAAACCTCACCGAAGAGAATAAAATAGAGAAGCAGGTGATCATGGGTCAAAAGCGGATAAACAAGATCCATACGATGACCTATCTGAAAAACGGTGTGGCGTATCAGGTTGATTTCAATGCAAAACGTATTGTCCGTATGCCACAGATGGGTGCGCTGATGGGTATGGCAACCGGTCGACAGAAAGATGTTGGAAAAGCTGGTATGGAGATGATGAAAAAAATGGGAGGAAAGCAGATCGGTACGGATAAAGTGCTTGGATACAGCTGTGATGTATGGGAATTGATGGGAGCCAAGCAGTGTATCTATCATGGGATCCCTCTCAAGGTAGAAAGTAACGTGATGGGGATCAAAAATACCGAAGTGGCGACCAAAGCGGAGTTTGATATCTCTGTAGATGATGCTTTTATATTGCCGGATTTTCCAATTTACGATATGTATGGCAACAAAGTGAACAAAAGTGAGCTTGCATCGATGGATAAGCAAGCTCAAGCTGAAAATCTTCAAGTGCAGGAAGGGATGGCACAGATGCAGGAGGTTATTACATCTGCTGCAAAAGAGGCAGGTATAGAAGAGGGCAAAGAGATGACACAGTCTCAGGAGAAAGCCTTTGAAAACGCTATGATGCAGGCGATGCTGCCGCAGATGAAACAACAGATACTTCAGCAGGAGGGAGTACTGCGTGAAGCCTATGCATGTTTCAGAGATGCCGATACTAAAAAAGAAGCGAAAGCCTGTAGTGACAAGATTGCCGTTGAGACTGGCGAACCTACAGAGGATGTAGGGGATTGGACACCTGAGGCGAAACGAGAAATGCTTGAATCTCTTGATACCTACTTAAAGCGTATTCTTCCCTGTATCAAGAAGGCACAAACGATGGATGCACTACAGCAGTGTACCCCTGAAGAGTAGTAGAGAGCGGAGTAGATCCGCTTTTTTACAATGATTTAGTTTGGATTAACAAGAAAATACGCCCCAACAGCAAATACAATAGCTGCAACCCCGCGTTTAACCATAACACCGATGTTGTTTCCTACCTGACATGAGGAGCACTGCTTATATTTCTTCGCTTCATACTGTGCGTAGAAGAAGAATCCTATCATTAAAAGAATAACAGCAGGAAAGGCTATCTTGTCGAACATATAGATGTTCTCAACCGTACTCTTTTCAAAATTAAAGAGGGGTGTAAGCAGTGAGAGCCCCATAAAGAAGAGCAGTTTGTCGGAGAGACTGACAAAGTAGTCTTTCTGTGAAAAGGTAGGACAGACATCTCCACTCTCTGGCATTAAACCTTTCCCCTCCAGTGCATCGAGGATCCGCTGACGCTGCTTTTTGTCAATACGATCAAGCATGGTACCTCCCAGAGAGAAGTCCATCATCTGTTGGAACATAGCAGCAAAATGTTTGTCTCCATCAACATCCATATAACAGGTGTTGCCGTTTCTGTCCTCATAGACAATTTTCATTTTTTCATAACGGGGAACAACAGCGGAGACATCAGGGTAGTAGCTGCTTTTCTCTTCTGCTTCAAAGGGTTTCTGTTTGGAGAGAATACTGGGGTTGGCAAATTCAATATACGTTTCTCCCTTTTTAACAACAAACATATTAAAAGGGTGTGAAACCTGTATAGCACTGAGTGCATCAAGACCATGGTATTCCATAGTCTCTTTAATATCATCAAAGAGTCTTCCGACACTTTCATCAAAACCGCGAACATCGCCGCAAGCGAGTATTCTGTCATCAGGATAGACTATGACTTCCTTTACCATGAAAAGGTCCTTTTTGTTCTATAGTTGAGTTGGGATTATACTCTTTTGTGCAATATTCTATCGAACATTTCAAAAAAGAGTGTGGAAAGTAGTTGGAAAGTGCGGACTCAAATGAGTCCGCAGGAAAATTAGTGACTCTTTTGAACCACGATGATCATCTTGATATTGATGATGATAAATCTGATGAACTGCCAGATAAGACATGTTCTCATAAATTTAACGAATGGTGTTGGAACCATCGCTTCAAAGCTTGCCTCATAAGGCTTGATGTTTTTTTCTATTGAATGGTCTACGCTACCCATATATTACTCCTTTTTCTTTCTTAGTCTTCTATTATTCTGGGATCAAAGTCCAGCCCGGCTTGAGCTTCGCTTTATAGATGAACATGTGGTGAAGGATATGTTTGATCCAGTGTCCCGCAAGTCCGATCTCACCGAATGTGTAGTCAAGGTCACGACCAATACCAGGATACTTCTCAAAGTCAGGTACAACAGGGTAAACAGTTAGTGCTGCCGCTGTTCCATCTGTGAGACCTTTACCTGCTGATGCCACACATGCTGCACCCATTTCTGCCATAGATGCCTCATGAAGATGTGCCTCAGAACCCTTTTTGATCATGTCACAAATAGAGTGTGCTACGGCTTTACCGATAATACCTGAAGGCATACCTGTTCTTGGTGGTGTCGGGTTGATCGGTGTTCCGTTTGGTGAACTCATCGGCTTGGAAATCAAGTGTGGTGGTGCGAAGGCGATACCACAGGCAAAGATATTCTTATACTCAGGGTTCTGGTATGTTCTTGGCCAGTCACTTGCTTTCCACTCTTCGTAAGGTTTCGGTGTATAGTCAGCATCAACCTTTAAGAATCCGTTTGGTGCGAAGATTTTGTCTGTCATATCTTCACCGTTCTTGTCATATGCTTTCAGACCTACACCCGCAAATGGAGGAATGAGCATTGCAAAATCGAATGTCTCTTCTCCTGTTGTTCCGTCAAGCAGTTCATATTCAAGTTTTCCTTCTTCAACTTTGCTTACGTGTGCACCGATCATCCACTCGATACCACGCTCAACATAGAGAGACTCGGCAAAGAGTTTGGAACTTGCTGCATACATACCACGCTTGATATGAAGACCACCGATACCAAAGTCACCGAGGAATGATTCGTTGGAGATCCACTTGATCTCGATGTTGTCTCTTACGCCTGCTTTTCTTGCTTCATGCTCGATATTGAAGATATACTCGAATGCCGCACCCTGACAGGTACACATACCGTGACCAGTACCTACTAGTACTTTCTGTTTTTCAGTTTTTGCTTTTTCAAAGAGTTGCTGAAGTTCAAGGTTTGCGTGCATTGCATGGTCAGCAGTACATACCGAAACAGTATGCTCCCCAAGATGCCCATTACCGTCACCCAGCCCCGGTGTTGCATCGAAGTTCAGTTTTGGACCGGTTGCGTTGATCAGATAGTCATATGTGATCTCTTCTGTTTGTCCCTCTTTCCCTTGACCTGTGTATTCAATTGTGATATATGGTGTATCACTGTCTGCTTTTCCGTCAGGGTGAATAGAGACGGCTTTTGCCTGTCTATAGTCGATACCTGCTTTTTCATAGACTGGAGCGAGTGGGAATACCACATCCTCTTTTGTCATTTGACCGACTCCTACCCAAATATTGGATGGGATCCAGTTCCACTGTGAGTTTGGTGTGACGACTACCACTTCGTGTGCATCACCCAGCCACTTTTTCGCAAATGTTGCAGCAGTGTGTCCTGAGACGCCACCACCCATTACTACTAATCGTGCCATAGCCTTCCTTCTTGTTAAAGTTTATTGTTGCGTATTCATTTTAGGGCAACCTCTTTTAAAAGCAAATTAAATTGTGAGATTTTATGTTTATTATTTAGTCGATTTATCTAAACTATTTGTTTAATAATAAGTAAAACTTATAGACTGAACTTTTATGGAATATTTCCTTCAATATATTTGATGAAATAAAGAGTAAATTTGTATGAAATAGCCAAGGTATGTTCTTTAGCTCTTTTCCATTGATCATTTTATGGTAAAATCCTGCTAAATAAGTGTTATGAAAGAGGAAGTGGGCTGGTGAGATCTGTTATCAATCGTGTGTTTATCAGTCTACTTTGTACGGTTTCTCTATATGCTTCGGTCTGGAATAGCCCCTATAATAGGGAAGAGGTCAAACAAAATACGCTTTTTTCTGTTTTTAGTTCCCCTCCTAAACATTTAGATCCTGTGCGTTCTTACAATGCCAACGAGTGGTCGTTTCTGGGGCAGATTTATGAACCGCCGCTGCAGTACAATTATCTTAAAAAACCCTATACACTAGAACCTTTGACATTAGAGGAGATGCCTGAAGAGATCTTTTTGGATGCTGATAAAAAAGAGATAAATGGATCTGATGCAAATGTAAGTTATACCCTGTACCGGTTCAGACTGCGTGATGATGTCTCCTACCGGGAACACCCTGCCTTTGTGAAAGAGGCAAACAGTACGCTTGTATATGGCAATCTTGATGATGCAACACTCTCGGCAATCACTTCAGTGTACGATTTGCCCAAGCAAACAAGCCGCAAGTTGAAAGTAGCAGACTATGTCTAT
>Ga0256843_1003470_pt1 | contig 10935 bp, 13 predicted proteins | sample AlvinellametaG_FD_191572 | JGI IMG/M metagenome (GOLD analysis project Ga0256843, IMG submission 191572) | Pompeii worm associated microbial communities from hydrothermal vent at the East Pacific Rise, Pacific Ocean - Alvinella | ecosystem: Host-associated > Annelida > Integument > Unclassified ... | reverse complement strand
ATCTTTTGAGTTTGCAAGTTGCTCTACCATGTCAGCATAGCCGTTTAGCATAGCTGCACTGATGCTTACATTTTTCTTTTTTCCTGTCAAAAGTGGTATGATTGAGCCTTCCCATGGGTATGGCGAGAGTATGGCTTCTTTATCAAAAGAGTCTTTTAAATCAGCAGAGTTATAAATATCTACTTTTTGCTCATTTAAAACTATGCAAAGAATTGCAAATGGAGGTTTAGCCTTTTTTGCAAACTCTTTTTCAAACTCTATGATGCCTTTACCATCAAGCTTTCTCTTTGTCAAAAGATAAGCACTGATGCCTGTTCTTTCATAAAGTTCATTTGCCATCTCTTCGATTTTTGCTTCAGTTTTATTTACAATAACACCATCATTATAGACAAACTTTTTAGCCTCAAGTGTTACAGTAAATAAAATCAACACAAGAAGAGCCAAGCTCCTCTTGTGTGATTGAAAATTAAATCTCTTCATTAACCGATAAAGAGGTGATTTGCAGTCAAGACTGCATAAGCAGAGACAGCTGCCATCACAATTAAGCCAAAATGTATAATTTTATCCATATAATCAGACATGATACCCCTCCTTACTTTACCAAGACTTTAAAAGTTGCGGCATTTTTGTCTCGCATTTTTATATCTTGAACATTTTTTATCTCATACGGTTTATTTGCTACTTCTCTTTGTGCTTTGATACACCATGCAGTCAAACCGTATGCTATACTTAGTAACAGTGCAGTTGCTATCAACATACCAGTTACACCACTCAGTCCAAAAACACTTCTATTTGTATTTTCCATATCTTACTCCTGACTCAATGAGTTAACATAGGTGCCAACTGCAGTTTTTTGGATATTTGTCAATCTACCATCGTTAAACTTAGGCATACGACCGATTGTACCTAATTTACCGTGATTTAGAACATCTACTACAAACTGTGCTTTACCATAATTGGCAAGTGATGGAGCACTTCCACCCATACCTTTGCCGTCCATTCCGTGACAAGCACCACAAGTTGCCCACAATGCTTTTCCTTGCTCAACAAGTTCTGGGTGTTTGCTTTTGCCACTTTTTGCTATATCTTGTATGATATAAGCTGCAACTGCTTGAGCACTCGCTTTGTCCAAAAGACCAGCTGGCATCTCACCTAGTGGATAACCTTGACCTTTTGAGCCTTTTAAAACAGTATTTACTATATGCTCTTCAGTTCCCCAAGTTGTAAGGTCTGCTGCTTTTCCGCCCATACCATCACCTGTGATACCATGACATGGTGAACACTGTACTAGAAATACACCCTCACCCATACCCATCAAAGTTTCGTGATTTGGATTTGCCCATTTGCTCTCAAATCTTTGAGTATAACTCTTTACTTCATCATTATACTGCCCTATCTGAGAGAAAGTCGCCAATGGATAACCCATAAAAAAGTACCATAGTCCCCAGATTATTGTTCCGATATAAGCATAAGACCACCCTGTTGGTAGAGGGTTACTGTACTCACCGATACCGTCCCAGTTATCGCCAGTCAATTCTCCTGTTGCTTTGTCGGTTTTCATCTGTTTGATGTATTTACCAGCAACGCCAACAGTAAGAATTATAATCGCTGCTGCACCGATTAGTGTCAGCAAATTAACATTATCATTCAGCCAATTCATTTTTAACGCTCCTCATTATCTTTTTTGTTGTGTCGTGGATTTAGATCTTCGACCAAGGAATCATCAATCTCATCATTTAATGCCAAATTTGAGTACTTTTCATAGTCTCTCACACCATCTTTTTGTGATTTATAAAGATGATATATATAGGCATAAAGTCCGATAGTGATTATAAATATCATACTCACATATCCCCAGCCTTGTAAATTTCTTATAAACTCCATATCCACGATATATTCCTTATTTTAGACTATTCATGTAGGCAATTAATGCCACAATCTCTTTTATGTCACCTTTTTTATATGCATCTTTAACACTTTGGTTTTTCATATCTTTGACTATCTCACCTGCCTCTTTATAAGCAGCTTTTTTAGCCTCATCATAAGTACCAAGTTTTGGCATACCCGGTTGGTCATAAGGAACATCAAAAACTTTCTTGACTGTATATGCTTCTGCATAAGCAGTCTCTAAATCTGCACTCTTTTTAAACATAAAACCATATTTTGGCATGATAGAGCCCGGAACTACATCTGATGGTGAAAGCATATGGTTTTCATGCCAGTCAGTAGTTCTATAATTTCCAACTCTGTGGAGATCTGGACCTGTTCTTCTACTTCCCCAAAGGAAAGGTCTATCATAAGCATACTCACCACTTAGCGAATACTTACCGTATCTGTCAGTCTCTGACTTAAACGGACGAATTAACTGTGAGTGACAAGCATTACAACTGTTATTTATATATATCTGTCTTCCTGCTAATTGAAGCATAGTATATGGTTTTGTTCCTTTTAGTGGTCTAGCACTCTCCAAAAAGTCTGGAAGAATTGTAACTATACCAGCATAAGCCATAACCAAAAATACACCTACTGCAAAAAAGAATGGATTTTTTTCTAACCAATGAAACATCTTAATACCCCCTTACGCCATAGGTGAAGCATATTGAGGTTCTTTCTCAATAGCTTTGCTAGAAAATGCTGTTTTATAGATGTTATATGCCCACATAAATACACCTATTAGATAAAACAGACCGCCAACCGCTCTTAGTGTCCAGTAAGGGTGAAGTACTTCAACTGTATCGATAAATGAGTAAGCTAAGTTACCATACTGATCAGTTGCTCTCCACATCATACCTTGAGTGATACCTGCTATCCACATACTTGTAAAGTACATAACAATTCCTGTTGTTTGAATCCAAAATTGAGCTTCAACAAGTTTTTTGCTATATATCTCTCTTTTGAACATTCTAGGAGCCATGTGGAAAATACCACCGATAATCATAAATCCAACCCAACCAAGAGTACCATCATGAACATGTCCAGGAATCCAGTCTGTAAAGTGTGCTAGTGCATTTACTGATTTTATAGCTTGGATAGGACCTTCAAGTGTACTTAACATATAGAAAGTTGAAGCTAGAACATAGAATTTAACCAATGGATTCTCTTTTAACTGTCCCCACTCACCTTTCATGGTAAGAAGCATATTTATAGCACTTCCCCAAGATGGAAGAATCAATATGATAGAGAAGATTGAAGCCATAGTCTGTACCCAGTCTGGAACTGTTGAGTAAAGAAGGTGGTGACCACCTGCCCAAAGATAGACAAACATCAAGCCCCAGAAACTTAGAAGTGATAATTTGTATGAAAATATAGGCTGACCTGACTCTTTTGGCAAAAAGTAGTAAATCATAGCGATAATCGGCACTGTAAAGACAAATGCAACAGCATTGTGTCCATACCACCACTGCACCATAGCATCGTTGCTACCTGCATACATAGATACTGAGTGATACCACTTACCCATACCTGCTATAAAGTAGGTAGGTACTTCCATATTGTTGAAGATATAGAGCATCGCCACACCCAAAAATGTAGCTATATAGTACCAAACTGAGATATAAAGAACTTTCTCTCTTCTTATACCTATAAGTCCAAAAATACTAACACCCCATAAAACCCATAGAACAACGATAGCTATATCTATCGGCCATTCAAACTCTGCATACTCTTTTGAAGTTGTTATTCCCATAAGAAGTGAAACCACAACTGCGGCCACAGTGAAAACATATATCCAAAAGTGTAGTCTTCCTATAAACATCAAAAATTTTGACTCCGCCATAGAGACCTTTAAAACTCTCTGTCCCACATAGTACCAAGTAGCAAAGATTCCACTTGCTGTAAAACCAAAAGCAACCGCATCAGTGTGCAACGGTCTCAACCTTCCAAAAGTCCCATACTCTCCTGCTAAGTTACTCAGCTCAGGAAAAGCCAATTGAAATGCGATGATAACACCCACAAGCATACCCACAGCTCCCAACACGATGGTGGCAACTGTAAAGCACTTTGCAACTGTATAGTCGTAGTTAATTGCATTACTAGACTGCATCAATTCCTCCTAAAATATATTTTTATGTCACACAAATATCACATAATTATCAGAATTATAGTACAAACTTAATACAATAAAGCTTAATAAGATTAAATTTGTATTAAATTTATTTTAAATTTACAAACTAATTTTGTAGCCGAGTCCCGGTATGTTTTCGATGAAATTTTTGTCAGTTTTTCCTCTGACTCTCTTAACAAATGTTCTTATAGCAGCATCGCTGACATGATTATTTGTCCAAACATACTTTTTCAGCTCTTCATGAAGCACATAAGCACCGAGATTTTTAACCAAAATAGAGATAAAAAGAAGCTCTTTTTTAGTAAGCGGTATAGTTTTGTCATCTTTTATCAAAACCCTAGCAACTCTGTCAAAAATATAGCCATTTCCAAGGTCGATAGAGTCGCCAAGACCAAGCAAATCTTTTGCGATATGCTCTAGTGTATCCAAAAGCTCTTCTGTATCGATTGGCTTCATAAGATACTTGTCTATTCCTATATTTATAGCACTCATGAGCCTCTCTTTTTCATCAAAAGCACTCAAAATCACGATAGGAGTATCTCTTGAGAATTTTTTTATCTCTTTTGACATCTCTAAACCATCAACTATGGGCATCATAATATCAGTTATGACGATGTCTGGCTTGTACTTTTGAAACTTCTTTAAGCCCTCGCTTCCATCTCTTGCCAATATGAAGTTTTTAAATTCATCACTTATGGCTTTATTTAAAGCTGTTCTTATACTGTTTTCATCTTCTACAAACAGCACTGTAAGATTTTTTAAATTAGACATCTTTATCCTTTGCTAGTGGTATTTTGATTTTAAATTCTACACCTACTTTTGTATTGTAAACTTTGATACTTCCATTCATGCTTTTTTGAATAATCATCTCACTCATATAAAGTCCAAGCCCAGTCCCTTCACTAGAGTGTTTTGTAGTAAAATATGGGTCAAATATCTTATCTATAATGCTCTCATCTATACCTTGTGCATTATCGCTATAAGTGATGATTGCATTCTCTTTGTCATCATCTACATCAACAGAGATATTTATCTCTCTTTTATCAATTTTTCTCTGTTTAAAAGCATCTTTTGAGTTATTTATCAGATTTAGTATAACTTGATTTAGTTCGTTGAAAAAACCGTAAATATAGATGCCTTCTGTATGTTGCACCTCTACATGTAGAGCATGTCTCTGTATAGTACCTTGCATCATTCTTAAAAGTTCATCTATAGCATCTTTGAGTAGAAACTTCTCTTTTTGCTTATTTGGGCTGAAAAAATTTCTAAAATCCTCGATAGTCCCCGACATCTTTTTAATCACATCTTTTGAGTGCTCATAACTTTGCAAAAATTCATCTTTTTTCTCATCTGAAAAAGAGTTTTTTTTCATCTGATAGATTGTGATTCCAAGCTCATTTAGAGGCTGTCTCCACTGGTGGGCGATGTTGCCTATCATCTCACCCATGGCAGCTAGTCTGGACTGTTGAAAAAGAAATCTATCTTTCTCCTGCATTTGACGAGCCAACTCTATGCTTTTTGTCACATCATATCTTATAGCTATAAACTCTTCTATATCGCCATTTTTGTTTAGTATAGGAATAACTGTGGTGTTTACATAGAGAGTTTTGCCATATTTTGAGAGATTTTTTACCATAGATTTATAGGTTTTTTTAGCTAAAATCGTATCCCAAAGACTTTTAAAAACCTCTTTTGGCACATCTGGGTGTCTAACTATGTTGTGATTTTTTCCTATAAGCTCTTCTCTGCTATACTCAAAAATCTTGCAAAACTCATCATTTGCAAAAGTTATGATACCGTTTATGTCAGTTTTTGAGACTATATTGCTCTGTTCTATCGCATTTTTGTATTGTGCTAGGGTCATTTCAGTCCACTGACTACTGACATATATCCAAGATATGACATATATACACCATAAAGCATAATCACAACAGAGGCTATCTTTATCATCACCTCTCTAAAACTGCTACCCTTTAAAAATCCAACTATATAGCCAAACCCTAAGAGTGCTGGCATAGTTGAGAGTCCAAAGATAAACATCGTAAATCCACCCCAAAATATCGAGCCAGTAGCAGCGGCTGAGACTGCAAAAAAGTAAACCAACCCGCAAGGAAGAAAGCCATTTAGCATACCAAGTCCATAAAAACTATATATACTTTTTGAGTGGATAAGAAATGAAAATATATTTTTAACAAAGTTGTTTGTTGCTAGTGAGGACTCAAGTGAGGTCAAAAATCGGATTTTTCCCATCAGTGAAAAACCCATCAAAATCATAAAAATACCTATAAAAAAGTAAAAATACCCCATAGAAGTCTTGGAAAAAGAGACAACACTCCCTAACTCGCCAGAAGCCATACCTATAAATATATAAGATGTGATTCTGCCCAAACTGTAAAAAGCATGAGATATAAACTGTCTTGATTTTGAAGATTTTGCATCAATTTTCGAACTACTGTATGCCACGATAAATCCGCCACACATACCGATACAGTGACCCAAACTCCCCAAAAATGCTACTATGACTATGGTAGAAATGTTTATAGTATCTATTTTACTATCCTTTTAGATGACTTTACCAAATCGTAATCTCATCATAATCTTTTTGCAAACTCTTCAAATATATATTTGCTATCATGCGGTCCCGGACTCGCTTCTGGGTGGTGTTGTACTGAAAATATCGGCTCATCATTATAATCCACACCCTCGATAGTATCATCAAAAAGGTTGATATGTGTAACTTTAGCGATGGAACAGATAGAGTTTGGAACATTGTAGTTGTGATTTTGTGCTGTTATCTCAACTACTTTGCTTTTTTCATTTCTCACAGGGTGATTTCCACCATGCTGACCAAAAGCCAACTTGTAGGTAGGGTGACCGTGTGCTATACTCAAGAGTTGATGTCCCAAACAGATGGCAAACATCGGAACTTTGGCATCTATGAGTTTTTTGATTTTCTCTATCTCATTTTGGTAGTACATCGGGTCACCCGGTCCATTTGAGAGAAAAACACCTGCTATCTCACCACTTTTGTATCTGTTTATCAAATCTTCACTCTTAAAATCACAAGGGGCTACTTCAACTTCAAGCCCCACTTCACAAAGCTCATTTAGAATGTTTCGCTTAACTCCAAAATCAACTACAACAATCCTCTTTTTTTCACCCTCTTTGACATCTTTGTATCTTAACTTTGTACTATCCCATGCACCGCTTTTGTGTATATACTTCTCTTTGGTACTAACCTCTCGTATGAAATCCACCTCTTCGATTCTAGGAAATGACTCTAGGATTTTTTTGAGCTCATTTTTATCTGAAATTTCAGTCGATGCTATCATCATTTTTGCACCATTATCTCTGATATGCTTAGTTAAATATCTTGTGTCTATATCACAAATTCCTATGGATTCATGTTTTTTTATAAAATTATCAAGTGAATCTTGAGCTCTGAAATTTGAGTGTTTTTGGTTGAAACTTCGCACTATCATTCCACTTGCATGAACAGCAGAACTCTCCATATCATCATCATTTACACCTACAATTCCAATCTCTGGCATAGTAAAAACAACAAATTGTCCTGCATAACTAGGGTCACTCATAATCTCTTGATAACCGCTCATAGAAGTGTTGAAAACTATCTCACCAACTCTTGTACCCTCACTACCAAAACTTTTAGCCTCTAAAAATACTCCACTCTCAAGGTATATCCAAACTGGCTTCAAACTCATAGTGCCATGCCTCTTCTTTTTAACTCTTCTTCATACAGTTTTTCAAAAACCAAATCATACTCAGCAGAACCCGGAATTAGTTTTCTTTTGTAGCCATCTATCTGGTCTGCCACAGCATCTTCGATACCCTCAAAATTCTCAAGATAGTTCTCTATAGAGGTGTATATGACATTTTTGACTCTGTTTTCAGAGACACTATAGTCTATAAGATTCTCTTTCCATAAAGTCTCAAGTATCTTGTGTGAAACATCGCTAAATCTATCTTCATACGACAAAATGACACCATACTCTTTGGCAAGTCTCTTCTTGATGAGCCAAAACATACTTCTTCTATCGACTTGACGAAACTCTATCTCATCATCATTGTCATCAAGTATATCATCTACTCTCTCTTCAAGGGCTATCTCTTTTTTTATATCTTCTTCTAAAATATCTTTTGCAATTTTAGCAACAGGCTCTAAACCCTGCAACAACTTTATAAAACCACTATTTAACATATCAATCGCTATCTTATTTGCTATATAGGGAGCATGAGGCAATCTTACTTTCATCACTCAACCTTACTGTTTTAAATTTTCTACATTTTATCTAAAGTTAGGTAAATATCTGTTTATACGAAAAATGTCACGAAGATATTTTCTACATGTAGAGCTTTTATCTCTTGAGTATAAGCAACCCACCTACAAAAATCATAACACTTCCTGCTATTTTATTTAAGATATTTTGAGTTTTTGCTCTTTTCATAGACTCTTTGGCTTTTGAAGCAAAATAGCTATAAGATGTGAGTATCAAAGTCAGTGTGAAAAGCACCAAAAAAACAACAAAAAAAGTGTCTTTATGAGTCAATTTTGACATATCTATAAATGTAGGCAAAAAACCCACATAAAATGCTATCACTTTTGGATTGCTAAGAGTGATAAAGAGTCCTGCAAAAAAGTCTTCTGTATAACTACTACTCTTCTTTGTTGTACTTTTGAAATGCGAAGTTTTGGAGAGATAAATTTTTATCCCCAAATATATAAGATATATACCACCTAGTATCTTGATGAGCACAAAAATATCATAAAAAGTCTTAGCAATCATGCTTAGACCAAAAATTGTGAGCACTAGAAAAACAATATCACCCAAAACCATGCCCATCGACATACAAAAAGCATGAGAGAAACCAGAGCTCAAAGCTCGTGAGACGACCGATAAAACCCCAACTCCCGGAGTTGCCATAAAAACAAACATAGCCCCTACAAAGCTAAGGGTTGTTAGAAAATCCAAACCCTACTCTTTTTTCTTCAAATCATCAAATGGTGGACCTTTTTGTAGCCTGATTGTTATCGCTGAAGCCTTTTTTGGATCCATTTTGGCTAGTATTTTTGATATTTTTTTAGCCGGTAGTGTAAATATGATAGATGATGCTTCATCTGTACTCATATCTTCAAAAACACTAGCAGCTGCGGAGTCTTTCATCTTTGTGTATGTTTGGCTTAATTTATCATTTTTTGCACTCTTTATGAGACTTAAAAGTTTTTTGTTTTTTGCAACAAGCTCCTCTATATGCTTTTGCTGTTTAAGAAGCTCCTCTTTTCTCATATCAAGTTTTTTATTCTCCTCTTCTATATGCTTTTTCTGTTTTTCAAATAGAGCATTTGTGGCAGCTTTTAGTGCTTCAAACGACTGACTTGCTTCATCAATCTTCTCTATCTCTTTTAAAAGTTCTGCTTTTCTACTCTCAAAAATCTGCTTACAATCTACTGTTGCCCCGTATGAGGAGAGCACCAACACCAACACAAGAAAAAGACTCTTCAAAATTTATCCCTTTTAAAAAGCAAATTAGAGATTTCATCTAACTCTTTTTGCTCATCTTTTTTTAGTTTTTTTAGTTTTTCATTTAACTCTTGCTCTTCGAGATACTTTATCTTCTCGTACTCTAGTTTTGCTTTTTTATATGATTGCTGTTTGTAGCCTAACTCCATATTTTTGGTATTTAAAACCTTTTTTTGCCTATCTTTTTGAGCATTTAAAACCTGCCTTCTTTGGGCAAAAATATTTAGCTCTTTTATAGTCCCATTTTGAGGAATCACAAGAGAGCTTATAGCCTCATAAGTCTCATCTATCTGTCTGTTTATCTTTTTGATTTCTGACTTTAAGATAAAAAGTTCGCTCTCTATCTTATCTAATTTTTGTTTATTTATCTTAGATATTTTAGAGTAAACAGACATTTAAAAAACTATCGTCTCGTCCCTTTGAGGACCTGTTGAGATGAGTCCTACTTTAGTGCCCACTAACTCCTCTATCTTCCTTATATAATCTTGAGCATTTTTTGGTAAATCCTCATATCTGCTCACACCTTTTGAGCCGCTCCAGCCATCAAACTCCTCGTAAATAGGGGTGATATTTTCTAGTGACTGAGGCAGAGTCTCTACTCTTTTGCCATCAATCTCATAGGCTACACAAATCTTGACTTTGGGAAATCCGTCCAAAACATCTAATTTCATCAAAGAGAGTTGGTCACAACCGTTTATACGACTAGCATACCTAACCGCAACAGCATCAAACCAGCCACATCTTCGAGCTCGTCCTGTTGTAGTTCCAAACTCATGTCCGTTTTTGCCCAAAAGTTTTCCATCATCTCCACTATCTTCAGTAGGAAAAGGTCCATTTCCCACTCTTGTGCAGTATGCCTTGACAATCCCTGTAACTTTGCCTATATCCTTTGGACTAAGCCCCAAGCCTATACAAGCCCCAGCACTTATGGTTGATGAGCTTGTCACAAAAGGATAAGTTCCATGGTCTATATCCAAAAGTGTACCTTGAGCTCCCTCTAAAAGCACTTTTTTGTCATCGTCTATCGCTTTCCATACGATAGAGGTTGTATCTTCCACATAAGGCAAAAGTGCTTCCGCAAAACCATCTAACTCAGTTTTTAACTCATCAAAAGTTGGTATATTTATATCCATTGCATCAAATATAGCTCTGTTTATCTCAAAATAATCTATCAAATTTTGGGTCAATTTTGCTGTATCTCTAAGCTCACCCATTCTGTGACCACTTCTCTCTATCTTGCTTCCATAAGCTGGTCCTATCCCTCGCCCTGTTGTACCTATGGCTTTTGCACCTCTTAATCTCTCTCTTGCTTTATCTATCAAAATGTGGTGT
>Ga0256843_1003469_pt1 | contig 10935 bp, 10 predicted proteins | sample AlvinellametaG_FD_191572 | JGI IMG/M metagenome (GOLD analysis project Ga0256843, IMG submission 191572) | Pompeii worm associated microbial communities from hydrothermal vent at the East Pacific Rise, Pacific Ocean - Alvinella | ecosystem: Host-associated > Annelida > Integument > Unclassified ... | reverse complement strand
GTTTTCAACAAATCTATCGGTTATAAATATCCTAAAAACTTCCCCCAAAGAGGCATCCAAAAGTATCACCATAGAGAGCAGAAAACTCATAACGATAAATATCCAAAGACCTCCTAGTCCGACAAAACTGGAGATAAAATCATCTATATATCTGCCTATATATCCACTCATTTTGCCCTCTACCACTGCGGCTTGAAACATCAAGGAGACAAAAAACAGAAGAATTATCGAGAGTGTTATCTCTATCTTTCTGTCGATCTTAAAAGTGTATCTATAAAAGTAGTACGCAGGCACAATAAGTAAAAAGGGGTATACAAAGGCTATATATCCAAAATACTCTCTGTTATATAAACCTATGATATGGCCGATTTTCCCTACTGTTGAAGCATCCAGTAGAGCCGTAGAAAGTCCGAAAAATAACGCAACACCCAAAAACAGTATAAACAATATCTCTTTAACTATAATCAATCCTTTAAAAATTATAGCTATATTATATCACATATAGTTTAATAAAGACATTGAATTGACTTTTGCGATCGTTGATAGCATAGCTTGATAGCTGACGCTTATTTGATTGTATTTTGCCAAAGCTTCACCTATGTCAACATCGGCCACTTGAGACTGTAGAGTTTGCACTTGCACGGACAAAAGATCGCTTCTTTGATATGAGGTATCAAGAGCATTAGATAAAGAGCCTATTTTGGTATGCTCTTTTTCTACATGGTCACTTAAATGATCAAGTCTTCTTATAGAATTCTCTATGCCCATATTTCTAGGGTCTCCCGTAGAAGACGCATCCATTGAAAACTTTCCTTCCCTAACAGCTTCTATCATTTGATCCAAATCTTTAAAAAAGTCAACACTAGGCTCATCTATAGTTATAGCGTTATTTGACATAAAAGACAGAGAATTGCCGCTTTCGGTACTAAAATCATCACTAGAACTATCATACATAGAGAATTTTATCTTAGTAGAAGTGTTGAGTTTATCTTTTATCTGCAACTTACCTCTATAATCAAGAGATACATCCACATTGTCTCTCGCATCCTTAACCGCATTATCGTAACCGTCTTTATCGTTTGTTGCGGGAATATGGCCGGAGGTTACCATAGCTATCACATCATTTAATTGCTGATATGTCATATCGTCCGCACTCGTTACATTACCGTCAGCATCATATATATTGTAACTATTGCCATTTATGGTAAATGTAGAGCCACTTGAACTTAAATCTATCTGCACATCATTATGTGTTGTTCCGTTTATATCGTCAAGTCTAAGATAAAGTGTCTCTCCATCAAGAGTAGATAGCCCGGACCCATCGACAAGTTTTGTTTTTGAAGTTGCATAGGTATTTGTTGTTTTATCTATTTGAGATACGTTTGAGCTTAAAGTATCTCCGTCAACCGTAAAGTAGTTCCTATCAAAAGATACATCTTCATTTGCCGCATCAGGAGAGGGGTTATAATTGCTATTGACAAAAGATACGACATTTACATCACTATCAAAATCATCCACATCATCAGTCCCAGCATTGCCGTCAATCGCGCCTACCATGCTAAAATCCAACGATTTGTTTCCTTTTGTTTTATCGGTTATCTCTATTTGTCCATAGTCATTTAGCGCAACATTGACACTATCGCTTGGAGAAAAACTATCCTGAATCTTACCAAGAAGAGTGTCAACACTTTCTGATGTATCTATATCTATCTTCTTCTTAAAGGAGCTTCCATCACTATTTTTAGCCTGAATATAAAAGTATGCCGTATTACTGTTTGCCGTATTTTTTGTACCATTATTTTCCATCAGATCTTTTATACTGTCGCTACCTTTTAGTATGGTCTGATCTTCACTGTTTGAGTATAGTTTAACATTGGTAGAAACCATTTTTTTATAATCACCGTCAATCCCCAAAAAGAGAGAATCCCCATCGATATTGTAAGGCAGTGAAGATTCGGCTCCCGTTGTAGCTCTTATCTCTTTATTATTACCGTGATAATTTCCCTCTGTATCTATCGGCTTTGTCGAAAATGCAGTACCACTAAAGATGAATTGTCCATTTATGGAAGTATTTGCCAAGTCAATTAAGTTTTGTTTTGTCGCTTCAAGATCATTTGCTATAGCGTTTAAACTAGTAGGATCATTCGTTCCATTTGCAGCTTGTATAAGCTTTGTTTTGAATTTTAACAAATCATCAGTAAATTCATTTAGAGTACTATCTGTATTGTTTGCAAACTCTTGAGCACTTTGAGAACTATCTTTTATCTGTTCTAATGTTGTTTTTTCATACTCCAATCTTGTATCATCAACATAAATAGAGCTATCTTCAAAACTGTTTTGTATCTTCTTTCCTGAAGATATTTGGGTATTTAATTTGTTAAGTTCATTGCTACTTTTTTGATAATCTCTTTCGAAATTACTATATAATAATTGGTTTGTTATTCTCATATTTTTCCTTTTTATATCGACATAATCTTACAAGCAATTTTAATTCCCAAGCGTAAAATAGGCATAAATTGTTTACTTATGTACTAAAAAATCGACTTTTTGCATTTTTTTTTTAATTTTTTTGAAAAAATTATTGTCTTTTTTGAAAAAAAACTGTACAATCTATCCAAATATAATTTTTTAAAGGATTGCTAATGAAAAAAGCTGAATTTATTCAAGTAGTTGCCGAGAAGGCAGGGTTATCAAAAAAAGATACTAATGCTGCACTTGATGCAATATTAGAAACTGTTACTGAAGCACTAACTGCTGGAAAAAGTGTAAGCTTTATAGGCTTCGGTACTTTCTCTACTTCTAAGAGAGCTGCAAGAACTGCAAGAGTTCCTGGAACTAACAAAGTTGTTGATGTTCCTGCTACAACTGCAGTTAAATTTAAAGTAGGCAAAAAGCTTAAAGAAGCCGTAGCCAAAAAATAATCCCAAATTTGCTTAAAAACTTGTTTTTAACAAGTTTTTAAGCAATAAAATCATACTATTTCATCTCAAATTTATGTGCCTGGGTGGTGAAACTGGTAGACACGCCAGACTCAAAATCTGGTGGTAGCGATACCGTGCCGGTTCGAGTCCGGCCCCAGGTACCACTACTGTTTTTTATAAAAGTAGTTTGTTGCCTCTACAAATCCGTCAACACTTCCGCAATCAAATCTTTTGCCTTTGAATTTATATGCTATGACTTTACCCTGTTTTGCCTGCTCTTTTAGTGCGTCAGTTATCTGAAGTTCTCCGTTTTTGCCAGGTTTTGTCTCTCTTAATATACCAAAGATATCATTTGTTAGTATATATCTGCCTATTATGGCAAGATTACTCGGTGCTTTATCGATATCCGGCTTTTCTACCATATCCTCAACTCGAAAAACACTCTTTTCTATCTCATTTGCCTTGATGATACCATATTTGTGAACTTCATCTTTTTCAACCTCTTCTATGGCTACAATAGAGCATTTGTATCTATTGTACAATTTGACCATTTGACTTAAGACGCTTTCTCCTTTGACATTTACACACAGATCATCCGCCAATATAACGCCAAAAGGCTCACTTCCTATAAGCGGTTCACCCTTTAAGATAGCATCACCCAAACCTTTCATCTCATTTTGTCTGGTATAGGTAAAGGTACAATTCTCTATCAAATCTCTTATCTCTTTTAAAAGATTTTCTTTTGAAGTTCCTTTTATTTGATATTCAAGTTCATAACTTATATCAAAATGATCCTCTATAGCTCTTTTTCCGCGTCCCGTTACTATCGCCATAACGCTACAACCCGCCTCTTTCGCCTCCTCTACTCCATACTGTATCAAAGGTTTTGTAAGTATCGGTAGCATCTCCTTGGGCATAGCCTTGGTAGCAGGCAAAAATCTAGTACCATATCCGGCCGCAGGAAATAGACACTTTTTTATCATGCAGTTTCCTTTAAACTTTTTTCAAAAATTTTGAAAGCAGAACTATCTTAACACCATTTACTCTACCCTCAATTTGTTCGGGATTGTCCGTAAGAGATATATTTTTTACAACAGTTCCTCTTTTCGCGGTAAAACCGGCACCCTTAACATCCAAATCCTTTATGATAGTTACACTATCTCCGCTATTTAAAACAGTTGAGTTGCTATCAAGTGTAGGTTGGGTATCCGAACTTTCATCCTCTATATCCTCCGCCCACTCTTTCGTATCATCATCAAGATAGAGCATATCAAGCATATCTTGAGGCCATCCCTCACTAGATATGGACTTTAGTATCCTATAAGCCATCACTTGAACAGCAGGAACTTCACTCCACATAGAGTCGTTTAAACATCTCCAGTGATTTATATCTTGGGTATCGGGATCGTTTAAACTGTTCAAACAAGTTTTACAAACTACAATATACTCATCTTTTGGTTCAACTTTAAAAATATCCAATTCATCACTACTGCCACATAATTCACAAACACCATTTGCTCTTTTTAGTAAACTTTCTTTTGTATCCATTGATTTTCCTGTATAAAATATCTTATCCGAGGATAAATAAGATATAATTGTAACATAAAAGTTATAAACCAAGCTTATCAAAGGGAAATTTATGAAAAAACTTTTTAGGGAGCTTCAAGGAAGTTGGATACTATTTTTTCACTATTTAAAGTGGCCTATGTTTTTATGGCTACCCTCTATGTACCTTTTTACCGACTATAAAAACAATATCATTATGGATATAATTTGGCTATATTGCGCATATCTTGTAGCGATAAGTATCATTAATATAGTAAAAAACAGAGGTTTGAAAAAGTGTGATAAGAGTTGCAAAAAGTAAATGGTGCGATCGGGGGGATTTGAACCCCCACACCCGAAGGCACTACCCCCTCAAGATAGCGTGTCTACCAGTTCCACCACGATCGCATAAGAAGAGGTGAAAGACTCACCTCTTTTGATTTGTTTATATACTAAGCTAAGAAAGGGTTAGCATAAAGTGCTATCAAAGCTATAACAAGAGCGTAGATAACCTGTGCCTCGATCATCGCAAGAGCGATAAACATAGTAGTCATAAGCTTTCCGCCAAGACCAGGATTTCTTGCTGTTCCAGCTATAGTAGCAGCAGCAGTATTTCCCATACCTATAGCTCCACCTAGTGCAGCAAGACCAAGACCTATACCAGCTGCAACAACTGAAAATGATGCTAGACCAGAAGCATTCTCAGCAACTGCCAAAACTTTAACTCCGTTCTCACCGGCAAATGCAACACCGGCTATAGCCAATAAAAGTAATAATACTTTTTTCATAAAAACTCCTTTTGTTTTCGTAAAGTCCGTTCGGCTTGCGTATCCCTACTTATCACTTTACTTTGGGCGAAATTGTATCAAATTATTTGTTAAAATATACTTATTTGTAAAATTGGAATTAAACTACAAAGGGGTAAAAACCCCTGTAGCTATTTACTCTCTTTTAGCCCCAACTCTACTTTGTGACCCTTTTGAGAAAGAACGATAACATCTATGCTGTCACCTTCATGAAGAATATCTTGCATCTTGGCAGATCTATCTTTTGCAACTTTTGATATATGCAAAAGTCCGTCCACTCCATCTCTAAGTTCAACAAATGCACCAAATTCCACTACTTTTTTTACTTTGCCGTGGAACTCTTCACCCTTTTTAAACTCAACCTTTTTTCTTTCTCTTCTATCTCTTCCTCCACCGCTTCTGCTTGTTATCTCTTTTATATGATCGCATGCAGCTTTAACCTTGGCCTTATCGGTACCCCCGACTTTAACCTCACCCTTTTCTCTATCAAGGTCGATAGAGACATTGAATTTCTCAATGATCTCTCTTATCGTAGCACCGGCTTTTCCGATGATATCAACTATCTTTGAAGGATGTACGCCAAATATCTCGGTACTTGGCAAAAGATCTTCATTTACCACAATATTTTTATCGGCTTCTTCCATAATGCCTAGTATATGATCTCTTCCCTCTTTGGCTTGCTCAAGAGCCTCTTTTAAGATATGAGACTCTATACCTCCTAGTTTTATATCCATCTGAAGAGCCGTGATACCGTCTCTAGTTCCCGCAACTTTAAAGTCCATATCTCCGTCATGATCTTCTAAGCCCATAATATCAGTCAATATTGCATACTTGTCATCTTCAAAGACAAGTCCCATTGCTATACCGGCAACCAATTTCTTTGTCTTTACCCCTGCCGCTCTTAAGGCCAAAGAGCCGCCACAAACCGTAGCCATAGATGATGAACCGTTTGATTCAAGAATCTCAGATACAACTCTGATAACTTGTGGATATGTCATATCGTTTAGAGGAGCCAAAGCTCTTTTTGCAAGGTTACCATGTCCTAATTCTCTTCTTCCCGGAGCTCTCATAGGAGCAGCTTCTCCTACGGAAAATCCAGGAAAGTTGTAATTTACCATAAATTTTTCATAATTTGGCCCGTCAGTAGTCAATAGATCGAACATTTGAGCATCTTGATCACTACCTATAGTAACTGCTACAAGTGCTTGAGTTTGACCTCTGGTGAAGAGACAACTACCGTGAACTCTTGGTAGGATATTGGTCTCGATACTTATAGGTCTTACCTCTTTTAAGTCTCTACCGTCAGCTCTTTTTCTGTCGTTGACTATCATCTTTCTAACCACTTCTCTCTTGAAAGCGGATAGAACCTTAGATACGGTCTCTTTATCCCACTCCTCTTTGGTAGCTATATCGTCACTCATTATCTTCTCTACTATCTTAGCCAACTCTCCTGCTCTTTCACTCTTTGCCATATTGCTTAACGCATCATATACATCATCTTTATAAAATTCAGCTATATAGGCATATATAGACTCATCTATCTTCTCCTCTTTTAGAGTTAGATTCGCATCTGGTTTCTTAAACTCTACAAGCGCTTTTTCATAGGCTTCACTCGCCTCTTTTATTGCTTTGGATGCAACCTCGATAACTTCCATCGTCTCTTCGTTGCTTAACTCGTTTGAGAGTTGAACTTCCGTTATCTCTTCTGCCATAGTTGGATCAACCATAGGATCTATGGCTGCGATAGGGGCAACTTCGGTCTTTAAAGTAGGTATAGCTCTCATCTCTATCATCAAAAGCTCATCTTTTGAACCGCTCACATATAGATCTAGTGAGCTATCTTGCATCTGTGAATTTGTGGGATTTACCACTATCTCATCATCCACTTTGCCGACTCTCACTCCATAGACCAATTTATTTACAGGAATATCTGAAAGATATAACGCCACAGAGGCTGCATTCAAAGCCATTGTCTGCAAATCGGTCTCACCGTCAGAACTAACCACTAATATGGTTATCTGAGTAGGATACGCATAACCTTTTGGAAAAAGCGGTCTTAAGCTTCTATCAACCACTCTTGAGGTTAGCGTTTCAAAATCACCCGGTCTGGTTTCTCTTTTTATATATCCGCCTGGAATTTTTCCTACGGCATAAGACTTCTCTATATATTGTACGGTCAATGGTGTAAAATCACCATCGACAGGCTCCTCATCTCTCGCGACGGCAGCAATCATAACCGTTCCGCCTACTTTCATCATCACAGAGCCGCTAGCTTGCTTTGCTACATAGCCTATCTCAAACTCTTCTTTTTTGTTGTTCACTTCCACTTCAACATGACATCTCATATATTCTCCTTTATTTTGTCACTTCTTCTTCGATATTCGCGATAAAATTTTCACTATTTTCCAATATCGGCAAAATATCGTCCTCTTCTAATTTTTTCAACTTTTCAACATAGTAGTGCTGATTATCTATATAATTATACGCACTATATAGATAAAACAACTCATCTATCTCTTTTTCAAATACTATTTCTATCTCTTTGGGTATAACGGCGCACATGTAGGCTATCTTTTTAGCTCCTGCATTGATGGCCGTTTTTATACCTGCTAATGCTATTAAATTATTTTCGCAAGAATCATCGACAAAAAGTATATTCTTATCTTTCATCGTAACAAGCTTTTCTCCTCTTCTATATCTATAAATTTTTTTTAATATATCCTCCTCGTATCTCATATGAGACTGACCATATATATAGTCCAACCCGATATCGAAACTATCTGCCAACTCTTTATGTATAACAATCTCTTCGGTTTCTGTAACAGTTGCTATAGTGCATTCTTGATTGTTTGGTGCCAATATCTCTTCATGAAATAGTATATCATATTTTAATTGCAGCCTTTTTGCAATGATATTTACTAGGGGCAAAGCATCCAAACCAAGAGCACACAAAACCCATTCACTTTCATCTAAATAATGCAAATCCTCTGTGAGTATATCTAAAAACTTTATCGCTGCATCCGATCTGTTTTGTAGTTTAAAATCTAAATCTATCTGCATGATAACTTTCCGGGTATTGCTTGTTTATCTCCTCTTCATCAAAAGAGAATCTAAAATCATCTATATATTTTTTAATCGTTTCATAGGCACTGTTTATCTTAACCATCTTTTCCTTATCTTTATAGATATCAGGGTGATATTTTTTTGACAGTTCGAGGTATTTTGCCTTTATCTCTTTTTGAGAAACAAATGGAGAAATCTCTAAAATCTTCAAGGCCTCTTTTATCTCTTTTATTTTATCCATATACTTTATTCGCTCTGTCCGCTATCTCTTTCAAATTTATACTTTATACCGCCTATAGGAGTAAAGTTAATCGTCAAATATATTCCTCTTCTTGTAACCGAATTGGACCCGCTACTTGTCAATATAGGAGTCACATTCTCTTTATAACTTATCTTGTAATCCCAGCATCTCTTTTTCATCAAGATACCAAATTCCCAATCCTGAGTATATCCATTTTTTATATCATAGTCAATATTTGTAAAATAGTTATACCTACCAAAATAATCCGTAGATAATTTAAGTGAGATTATATTAGAATCTCCTTTATCAGGTCCATGCTTATATGTATGAAGTAAATTGGCACTATAGAGTTCATTTTTATACTTTATTCCGGTTTGAAACTCGGTTATTTGAGAATCTTTGTGAGAATATGTTAGATTGTTCGTCAAACTTAGATTGTCAGAAAATTTATAAATCAATTCGTTCAACAAATCTCCATATTTATAATCATAAGTATCAAAAAGATATGATTGGGACAATCTATGTGTTAAAAATAGATCTCCGTTATTGCTATAAAAAAACTCTTCGAGTTGAAAATTGATACTTTTTTGCTCTTTGTTTAAAGTGATAAAATCAGCAAAATAGCCCTTTTTATCATCAAAACTAGGAACTATATAATCAAGACTCAAGCTTATGGTATGTAAAAAGCTTTCATATTTTTTAGCCAAATCCGTACTAAGAGAGAATTTGTGATAATTGCTGATATATTGGCCGCTTTGTAGCGCCGGAAGCTCATTGGTATAATCAACATGAGTCATATATACATTTTCAGAAACAGAAAAATCCAAATAATCCTTAAAGAGAGAAAATGTAAATATAACAGGTAAAAGGATTTCATTTTGCTCTGCATTTACGCCAACTTTTCTATAGTAATTGTTAAACTTATAATCTATAGAGTATAGTAAATTTTTTAACAAAATAGGCTCTGTAAATCTATGGTACTGAATTTTGGGCAAAGTTTGCAAAGTATCGTCATTCGAAATTTTAGAGGTATCTTTAAAGTATTTAAAGTATAGACCTATATAATCCTTATCTCTTTGCAAAAAATAGTTTATCTTAGAAGTAACCAAGCTTGAAGTGATATAGTTTTTATCCTTTTGCAAATTTAAATAATCAACATCGTTTAGATATTTATAATCTATCAAAAGGCCATCTTGTGCCTCATCTCCAAAATAGTCGCTAAAAAGTTTACTTCTATTGTAGTTTATCTCATAACCGTAATGGGAACCATTTTTCAAGTTATATTCATCTATAAAAGAGTTTTTCTCTTTAAAATAGCCGGTTGTAATACTGCCTGTCGAATATTCAGAATCCGCAAATCTTAAAGTAGCATATATTCCTGCACCTCTTTTTGATCTGATTTGCGGGTCAAGTTGTAAATCCCAACTCTTAAAGGGAGCTATGTATATGGGCTGCCTATAGTATATACCCTCTTGTGCGCTATAACCGAAAAACGGCCTTAAAAGTCCGCTTCTTCTTGTTTTATCCGTTGAAAAGCTAAAATATGGAGCATAAAATAGAGGAACATTATGAATATAAAAAACCGAATTATAAAGTGTGATAAACTTTGTATTTTTACTATAATCCCCGCTAGTATAAGTTATTTTCCAGTCGGGGTTATAAACATTACAACTCGATACTATAGCATCTTTTGTATAGTAGATATTGTTACTGACTTGAGACAAACGACTTCTTATCCACACATTGCTACCAGCATCATCAAGAAAGAACGGATCAAAATATGAAGAGTCGTCATCAAGATTGATCTTGGCAAATTTACTCTTGACAAAAAGCCTTGAATCTCTTATGATGTTTATATTTCCGTAAAGTTTTACTATCTTGGTTAACTTATTATACTCCACCCTGTCAGCAGTCATAACATACCTATCCGAGTAAACGACGACATTTCCCTCGGCATACAGAGTGTTATCTTTTCCTTTAATTTTCTCCGCTAAAATTTGAACATTATCATCATATGCAAAAATCGATAAAACAAACAGTGCGATAAACAATAAAGATCTAAACATTAATCACCACTGTCTTTGCCGCTTTATCATGCCATGCTTGATTGACACTATCAAAAAACGCCCACAAAAAACCCAGATAAAACATCATCTCACTTATGATCCTAACAACCGCTCTTATAAAGGCATTCATCATGCTCGGTTTTTCAAAATCCTCAACAGAGACTATCTTTATCTTTAAAAGCATCTTTCCGGGAGTTGCTCCATACATCCATACGAAAAATGTATGGTATATAACTTTTAGAATGATAACTTGCAAAAAAAGCATATTTATAAGAGCTATCAAAACCTCCATA
>Ga0256843_1003468_pt1 | contig 10944 bp, 9 predicted proteins | sample AlvinellametaG_FD_191572 | JGI IMG/M metagenome (GOLD analysis project Ga0256843, IMG submission 191572) | Pompeii worm associated microbial communities from hydrothermal vent at the East Pacific Rise, Pacific Ocean - Alvinella | ecosystem: Host-associated > Annelida > Integument > Unclassified ... | reverse complement strand
AGATATTTTAAAAATAGAAAAAAACAAAGATATTTTTAATGATTTAAATAAACAAATAGATAATATGATTAGATTTTGGTATTCGAGTGTATATAAGTATGAGTCATATTTTGATTTGTATTTAGGTCTTAAAGATATGAGAGAGATGATTTCTGATTATTATCTTAGAGAAGAAGATGAGTTGTTTGAAAAATTATTTACTGATAAGTTTGATGTAATAAATTTTAATGATGAAAAGTTAGATGCTTATATTACTCAATTATATATTTTTACTAATTTTTCAAAAAAATTTAATGAAGAATTAGTAATAAAATGGCTTGAAGATATTAAAAAAAATCAAGGAGATTATTATTTGTTTTTAAGATTTATTATCTCTAAACTTACGAAGATGTATTTAATCGAACATAAAAAAATTAAAGAACTTCTAAATGAGATAAATGATAAACATAATAAAGAAAATTATAGATATGAAATTTTAAAAGAAAAAATCGAAGGACTTCAATGAAAACTATACTTTTATTATCAAAATATATAGCTATTAAAGAAAATAGTGAAAAAATAGAATTATCTCATTTTAAAGAAGCACTAAAAAGTGTAGAGATTATAGATAAAAAAGCAAAAAATATTATTGAAAAAATCTCTATTACAAATTCTCCTACAAAATATTACACTCAGCAAGATTTAGAAATAGCACTAAAAGCAAAACCAAAACATTTTTCACCAGAAGTAGATAAAATAGTTACACTTCTAAAAATAAAAGGGTTTGATACAAATACAATAATTTCAAGATTGGCTTTTAAAAAAGAAAAAACAGATACATTAGAAACTATAAAAAATATAAAATCAGAACTTTTAAATATCTTATACGAACAAGATGAAGCAGTAGAAGAGATATTTGATGCTCTTATTAGAAGTGAATATATCGAATCAAAAAACAAACCAAAAGCAGTATTTTTATTTACAGGAGATGTAGGCTCTGGGAAAAGTTTTGGAGCTAAGAAATTTGCTGATTTGATGAGTGTATTTGGGTATGAATTTAAAGTATTTAATATGAGTAACTATACAAGTGATAATCATTCATTTGTATTAAATGGATTATCAAAAGGGTATAGTGGAGCAAAAGAGGGAGAGCTTACATCTTTTGTAAAAAAACATCCAAAATCAATAATTTTATTTGATTCTATCGAAAAAGCTCATAATAATGTGATAAATACTTTAAATGAGATATTAGATAATGGCTCAATGGTAGATAATTTTACAAATAAAAAAGTAGATTTTTCTAATACGATTTTGATTTTTGAGACAGATGCTGGTAAAGGTGTGTTTTTAAGAAGTGATTTTGATAAAATATTTCAAGAAGATAAATTTATATTAGAATCTATGCTTTTAGAAAATATTTCAAAAGAGGTAGTGCCTGGATTTAAAGATTTGTTTGTATTACCAAGGGAGTTTTTAAGTAGAATATCTGATGAAGCTTCAATAGTTATGTTTAAAAAGCTATCTTTCATCGCAAGCAAAGAGATACTAAAAAAACAACTTTTAAAAGAAAAAACTTTATTAGAAAAAAGATTTAATATTAATATAAATATAGAGGATTTTGATACTTTAGCACAAATGTTAGTATTATCAGCTGGGCCTGATTTTGCTATTAGAAAAATACTAAAAAAAGGTGCTTTAAGTGTATATGACCCTATTACTGATAAATTATTAGTAGAATCTATTACAGATGTAGATATAAAGGTGCAAAAAAGTAAAGATTTTGAAGAATTATTAAAAGAAAATCCAAAAAAACTACTTCGTAATCTATTTAGAAAAAACAAAACTTTATCATTTGAATTAGATGAAAAAGTAGAAAATAATAAACTTATATTAACATTTAAAAATTTAGTATTAAAAACTATAAAAAAAGTATCTGATTTAGGAGAAAAAGGGTTAGTAGTAGAGATACCAGAAATTAGATTTGATGATATTGCTGGACATAACAAAGTAAAAGATAGATTAAAAGAGATTATTAAAATTCTTAAAGATAAAGAATTAAACAAAGAGTATTCTGAATATATTTCAAAAGGTATGCTTTTATATGGACCACCAGGGACAGGAAAAACACTACTTGCAAAAGCTTTTGCTAATGAGTCTGATTTGCCTTTTATAGCTACTACGGGGCCAGATTTATTAGATGAACAAACTTTAAAAGATGTATTTGCAAAAGCAAGAGAATATGCTCCAAGTATTTTATTTATAGATGAGATTGATGTATTTAAGCATAGAGGGCATGGATATGCTACTGATTTGCTTATAAATAAACTTTTAACTGAAATTGATGGATTTTCTACAAATAGTGAAAATAGAATCTTTATTATAGCCGCTACGAATTTAAAAGAACAAATAGACTCAGCAATTCTTCGCTCAGGTAGAATAGATATTCATATAGAAATAAATTCATTAGATAAAGAAGCAAGAAAATATTTTATTGATAAATTTTTAGAAAATCCAAAATTCAAAATTCAAAATATCGAAAATATTATAAAAATGACAGCTGGATTTAGTGGGGCTGATTTGAATAAATTACAAAGAGAAGTTATTTTAGATGCTTTTAGAAAAGATATAGAGATTATTGATGATAGATTTTTAATAGAACATATAAATATTATAAAATATGGAGAAAAACTTACTAATATAAAAGCTGTTTATGATGTATTAGAACAGACTGCTTATCATGAAGTAGGACATGCTGTGGTGTCTAAAATATTATTTCCAGATAAAAATATAGAACAAATAACTATCTCTCCAAGAAAAAATTCTCTTGGTTTTGTATCGTATGAATTTAGACAAGATGTACAATATGATATAAATGAACTTGAAAATATGATTTGTGTATCTTTAGCTGGTAGGATAAGTGAAAACAAAAAATTTGGTAAAATGGGAATAAATAGTGGTGCAAGTAATGATTTAGAAAAAGCAACACAACTTGCATATAAAATAATAGCTACTTTTGGAATGATAGATAATATAAATATAGATGTTTTACAAAATATCAATAAAGATTATTTTAAAGAAAAAGTAGAAATACAAATAGAAAAAATTATTTCTCAATTAACTAAAAAAACAACTCAAATGATAGATGATAATTGGGATAAAATAGAAAAGTTAGTTAGTGTTGTGATAGATAAAGAAACTATTTATACTGATGAGATAGAGAAGCTTTTTTAATGTTGTTATTGAATGATTTTTTTAAATTATTAGGAATAGTTTTAACATCATACATCTTAGCAAAATACACATACATTGCTACAAGGTTTTATCCTTATTTGTATTTGCAAAAATTAGGATATTTCAAAACTCTACAAAAAGAAATATATGCAACTTTTTCTATTTTTAGGAGTTTAGGAAAAGTTAAGATAAAAAAGATAAAATATTTAGATTTATTTTTGTGGTATTTAGGCTTGTTTGGAATTATTTATTATGGATTGAATTTAGATTTATTTTCTGTGCTGTTTTTTTCTATATTATTTATAGCAGGTTTAATAGATTTAAAAACACATTTAATTCCTGATAGTTATTTAATATTTGTCTCTATTTTGTTATTGGGACTTAATATATATGAGGGGTGGTGGAAAAATATAGAGTATTTTTTTATAGTGTTAATTATCTCTTATTTACTATATTTTTTTCAATTATTTATAAATAAGTTTTTTATAGGTATTCAGGATATTAAATTATATGCTTTAACTTTTTTAATATTTGGTTATAATTTAGATAATTTTTGGGATATAGTATTTATATCTAATGTAATTGGGGTGTTGTTTTTGGGTTATTTTTTTATAAGATATAGAACAAAAATATTTCCTTTTGGGCTATCTATTGTAATAGGATTTATGTATTATATGAAATATTATATTTGAAATTTATGGGAGGGGTATATGGATAATATATTAGAATATATGCTTAAAACAAAAAAGATAATAAAAGAAAAAGAGATAGCAAAACTTTTAAATGGCAAAAAAATAGAAATAAATGAAGATGAATTTCAAAACACTTATATTTTTGGTGATTTGCATGGATGTTTTTATACATTTCAAAACTTACTTGAAAAAATTCCAGATGAAAAACATATAATTTTACTTGGGGATATTTTTGAAAAAGGGGAAAATAGCATAAAAACTCTTAAGTTTATAAAAGAATTAGTAACATCAAATCCTTATGTTCATTTACTTATAGGAAATCATGAACTAAGGTTTATGGGACATGCAATAAATGCTATTTTTAGACAAGATGATAACGATGAAAATATTTGGTATGTTAAATCTACTAAAAATGATGATGTAGAACTTCTTAGTTATTTTAAAAAATATCCAGATGAACTTATAGAGACTATTAAATTTTTCTTTGAGTATGGAGTGCATTATATTGAAGTAAATGATAAATTTTTCTTATCTCATGGGTATGGGCTTCCTTATTATGATAAAAAAGATATAGATGAATATAAAATAGATATTATTAAAAATAGAGAATTTGATATAGAATTATCAAATGAAGTAAAACAAAAAAGACTTATAAATGTTTTAGGACATATAAAAAATCAATATGTAAAAGCAAGTGAATATTTTATAGACATTGATACGGGAGCATATTCAGATAATACTTTAACTGCTATAAATCTAAAAATGCTAAGACCAATCCAGATAGAAACAGATAAAAGAGATATTTTAGTATTTGATGAAAAAGAAAAAGAGGAATTTTATAAACTTTATAAGGAGTGAAAATGTTTGAAGATGATTTTGATTTATTTGATGAAATGGAACAAGCTGAACAAGAGTATGTCTCAAAAGTAATATGGGAATATATTCAAAATAATGATTTAAAAGGATTAAAAAACTATATAAAAGGTTTAGAACAATCTAATGAATATTTTGATATTCAGCTTTTACATTTTAAAGCGATTTATAGTTATCTCAAAGGGGAAAAGAAATCAAAAGATTTGATGATAGAAGCTTTAAAAAAAGAAAAAGAAGAAGAGTTTGTAAGGTTATATGATTATGAAATTATGATTTATTTAGTGGATAAACTAAAAACTTTTTATTCAAAAAAAGATATTTTAAATAGATTGTCTGCAAATATAATTAAAAGAAGTATAGAATTAAAGCAAATAGAATTTTATAATGAAGCATTTGAAGTGGTATGTGAGAGTGGATTCTATCTCATAAAAAATAATGATTTAGATGAAGCAAACAAACTAAAACTTTATGCAATTTTATTTAGATTTTTACATATGGTAAAGATTGAGAATTTAGATAAAGAGTCATATCAAAAATATCTTAGATACTATTTTATGCTTTTATGGGAATTAAGATATGAATTAAAAGATTTAGCAAAAAAGATGTTTTTACCATTTTTTCAAGGTGCTGTATATAAGAGTATGGCTTTAGATAGTGATGAAGAAAAGATTGCTAAGATTATGAATTATGGGATTGAGAAGTATATAGCCGAAGATATAGTGAAATTTACCTCTTCTCTAAAAGAAGAAATAATAACTGATGATAATATACCATTTTAAAGGATAATTATGAATTTTTTAGAAGATATAAATGAAATATTAGATGATATTTTAGATATAGAAGAGATTAATGATTTAAAATATTTATATGATAAAAAAATAAATATTGATTCTTTTTTTGACAAAGATGAAACATCTCAAAAAGAAAAAGAATTAACTCCTCTTGAAATAGCAAAAACATTAAAAAAGAAACTACCAAAATATATATATGGACAAGACCATGTGATAGAAAAAGTGGTAGATTATTTTAAAAACAATTTAGTAAAAATGACAGGACCAAAAGCTACATTTTTATTTTTAGGACCACCAGCTACTGGTAAGACATATATGGCTGAGATTATGGCAAAACTTCTAAAAGGGTATAAATATAAAATATTTGATATGAGCCAATTCATAAGAGATGATAGTGGAATTAGTCTTTATGGGTCTGATTTTAAATATTCAAATTCAACACCAGGTGAGCTAACTGATTTTGTATTACATAATCCAAAATCAATAATAGTATTTGATGAGATAGAAAAAGCAAATAATACTATTCAAAACACTCTACTTTCTATCTATAACACAGGAAAACTAAAAGATAAAAATGGATGGATAAAAGAAGATGATGAATATATTCCATTTAATTCAAATAAATCAAAAAATGATATAGATTATCCAGGGCAACCAGAGATTAAGGAAGTTGATTTTTCCGAAACAATTTTGATTTTTACTTCAAATGCGGGAAAAGAGCTATATAACTCTAGCCATTTTTGGGATATAGTCCAAGACAACTATTCTCAAGCAGAGACAATGATTATCCAAGCTTTACAAAAAGAGACTAAATTATCTGATGGAAAAGAAGTCCCAGCTATTACAGCACCATTTCTTTCAAGGCTTAGTAGTGGAGGATTGTTACTTTTTAAAAATTTGAAATTTAATCAATTATTAGAAATAGCAAAAAATGCTTTTAATGAAAATATAAAACTATTTAATAAAGAATATAATTTAAAGGTAAAAGGATTAAATAACTTTGTTTATTCTATATTTTTACTCAGTTTTGCTCCAAGAGTGGATATTAGAAGGCTAAAAAATAAAATAGCTGGGGATTTCTTTGATTTAGTTACTGATTATATAGTAGATAATGATATAGATATAAAACAAAAAAGAAAAATAATAATTCAAATAGATGAAAAAGCAAAAAAAGTATTTAATGAAAAAATTAAACCTCTTATAAAAGAGGATATCATCAAATATATGTTTAGAAAAAATCTAACTTTACATATCACAAAAGAGCTTAAATATGAAGATAATAATTTTATATACCTTATTAAAGACTTGGAGCTTCAAAAAGTTCAAAATGTATCTGATATAGGAGAAGATGGAATAGTGTTTGAAGTGCCAGATGTGAGTTTTAAAGATATAGCAGGACACAAAAAAGCAAAACAAAAATTAAAAGAGATTATTAATTTATTAAAAAAACCAAAAGAACTAAAAGCTCTTGGAATAGATATTCCAAAAGGGATGCTTCTTTATGGACCTCCTGGGACTGGTAAGACAATGCTTGCAAAAGCAGTAGCAAATGAAGCTGATTTGCCATTTTTAGCTACAACAGGTAGTGATTTATTTGATTTAGAAAAAATGGATAATATTTTTAATATAGCACAAGATTATGCTCCAAGTATTATATTTATAGATGAATTTGATACGATAGGCTCAAGAGCAGGAAGTGGTAGTGATATGGTGATAAATAAGCTTTTAGCTAAATTAGATGGTTTTGGAGATGATGAAGATGTATTTGTAATAGCAGCTACAAATTATCCAGATAGGATAGACTCTGCAATTGTTCGTTCAGGTAGAATAGATATAAAAATCCAAATCGAATCCCTTGATAAGGAAGCAAGAAAATATTTTATTGAAAAAACACTTAATTTATTACAAACAAAAGGGGAATTTGATATAGATAAATTAGTCTTATATACTACGGGATTAAATGGTTCTGATTTAGAAAAAATAAAAAGAGAATGTGGACTTTATATGTTGAAAAATGGATTGAAATACCTTACACAAGAACTTTTAATAGAAATTATAAATACTATAAAATATGGAGAAAAGATAGAAAATATTGATATATCACATACACTTGAATCTACCGCTATTCATGAAGCTGGTCATGCAGTAATCTCTAAAATTCTAAAACCAGAAGTAAAGATTGAACAAATTACTATCACACCAAGAGATAAAGCCTTAGGATTTGTATCATATAGCAATGAAGATAATTATAAAAATATGACAAAAAATGATATAAAAAAAGATATTCAAATCTCACTTGCAGGAAGATATGCTCAAATCAAAAAATATGGAGAAGAAGGGATAGATACAGGTGCAAGTAGTGATTTAGCTAATGCTACGAGATTAGCTTATTTAGCTATTACATCTTTTGGTATGGATGAAAAATTAAAAAATTTGAATATTTCACAAATAGATGGATTAGAAAACAATCTACATCTAAAAGATAGAATCCAAGCTTGGCTTGATGAGGCAGAAAAAAATGTAAAAATACTGATAGATGAAAATTGGGATAAGATTGAAAAAGTAGCAAATAAACTTTTAGAAGAAGAGAGTATTGATGAAAAAGAGATGATGGAGATAATAGGTTAAAAAGGAAATAAATATGTATGAAAATTATACTAAATCAATTTCAGAATTGGATAGTGAAGAAAGATGGGAACTTCGAGAAGAAATACAAAAAATAGAAAAATTGATTGTACAGGCTGTGAGTTATGAAAAAGAACAACCACAAAAAGCTATAAAAACATATAAAGAGATTTTTGAAATAATACATCAAAATCCATTTACATTATTTCGTTATGAGAGAATATTAAAATACTTTACATTGTTTATAGATAAATTAGATGAAAAAGAACAAATAAAATATTTTTACGGAGAGATTGAGTTTTTAGAAAGTTTATATGATGAAAAATATAAATCTTTAGATGAATATGAATCTGTGATTTTTCATGACTATTTATCTACTTATATAGAATCAATTCTTGAATCTATTAAATTTTTTTCATCAGATAAAGTTAAAAAGAAATTACGTAAGAGAATTATGAATATACTCAAAAAAATATTTAATCATATAAAATCAAAAATATGGGCGATTAAATATTATGATGTTTTAGAGTATTTAAGTTTACAATATTGGAGACATATTGGTATAGCAAAAGAAGTGTTAAGAGTTACTAAATTTTTATATTATAAAAATCCAGTAAAATGGGCTGATGAGTATGATACTCGTTTGTTGAATATTAGAGTATTATACGTTATAAAAAACGATGTAAAAAGGGAATATAAATATGTAAAAGAATCTATTGATGTATTTGGTATTCGGAAAATAATGGATCTTGTAAATTATGCTCATTTATCATATTTAATAGGTAAACCTTTGTCAGATGAATATATTGAGCAACAAAAGGAACTTTTAAAACAACAATATGGTGATGAATATATAAGAGAAATTAAAGATATATATAATTCGAATGTAGAAATAAGATTACTATATGAAGATGGGGAAATTAACAATGATAAAACAGATAGACTTAGTTATTTTAAAGAATTGTTTTATGAAGAGTTAAATGAAAAATAAACAAGGATATATTATGAATAAATTTATTAAATTAATAGGAATAAGTGTTTTAGCAGTAACTTTTTTAAATGCTACAGATGATGTAAATGTAGGAAATCAAAATATAGTAGTTCTAAATCAAACTCATTATAGTAAAAATGAGATTCAAGATTTACAAATATTACAACAAATAAACAAAAACTTAGTAGATGTAAGTCTTAAAATGTTAGATAATAAAAAGTTTGTAAGACTTATGGATTTAAATAGACTATTTTTAAAGAATCCTGATAAATCAAGACATGTTAATTTAAAACAGCTTATTATTGAAAATTTATTAGATTATAAAACTAATGAATTGTTATTAAATAAGTTTTTGGGTGAAGTAAATGTAAATGTAGATTTAAAGTTAGATTTAAGATACAAAGAGATGCAAACTTATGTAAATAATATAAATCACTATTTAAAGTCAGATTTATCAAAATTAGCTAATTTTGATAAAGTTATTATGAATTATATAAATTTACAAAAATTACAATTAGATATGGTTGTAAATAGTAATTCTAATTTAATTAAAAATATTTATAATAAAACTTATTCTAATACTAAGCTGCAAAAATATCATAAGCAGACAATGTTAAGAATAATTTTAGATGATTATAATAAATTTTTACATCAATATTCAAATTTAATTAATTTTATTTATGAATGGAGTGGGACTGGATTTAAACTAAATAAAGATATTGTAGAAGTAAAAGAAAACTTAGAGAAGTTTTTAGGAAAAGATTATACACTTGAAAAAATCCAAAAAGATTTAGAAAATAATCAAGATGTAAAAGATGAATTAAATAGTCTGATCAATTAAATGGATTGTAAATTTAAGATTTTAACAAAAGATAATAATACTTTTGAAATACTAAAAACAAAAGCGGATGGATTTAGCAAAAAAGGATTTATTATAAATGCTAAATGTGAATTTTTAGATAAATTTGATATGAAAAGGTTTGAACCAATTATTTGGAAAAGGGATGATTTTGATTGTATTCCTTTTTAGTATAAGGAGAAAGAATTGAGTAATTTTAAAATAAACCATTTAAAGGGAAAATTTGCAGAAGATATAGCAATATATCATTTTGAATCAATGGATTTTAAAGTTATTAAAACTGGTAAAGAAGAATTATATTCAAAAGAGTTATCAAATGTAGCAAATAAGCATAATAATAAACAAGATTTTCAAAATAATTCAAACTATATAGTTTTTAAGATATTTAATGATGTATTATCAAAATTACCAGATTTACTGATTTATAAAGAAGCAGATAATTTTATGATAAAGTTTGTAGAAGTAAAATACAGAAAAATTATAAATCAAAATAATTTAAAGAATTTTAGAGTGGATGAGCAAAAAGATGAATTAGATTTAAAAAAATATTTTGATAATTTAGATAGATTATATAAATTGATTTTTTCAGATAATAAATGGCCAGATATTTATGTGTATTTAGTTACGAGTGATGAGATATATTTTGGAAAAGTATATAAAAATAAAGACCATTATAAAGTTGAGTTTTTAACATCACAAGAAGTGACAACTAGATTTAGTAAAAATTGGCCAAATTATAAACAAATAGCAGATGAGATTAAAGCTAATGTATTAGTTAATTGAAATATTTTTTATGAATATTTCTAATAATTAATCACAATATCTTTTTAGTAGACAATCATAGTTTTCAATTCTTCTATCTCTTAAAAAAGGCCAAATTTTACGAATTTCTTTTGAAGCATT
>Ga0256843_1003466_pt1 | contig 10947 bp, 7 predicted proteins | sample AlvinellametaG_FD_191572 | JGI IMG/M metagenome (GOLD analysis project Ga0256843, IMG submission 191572) | Pompeii worm associated microbial communities from hydrothermal vent at the East Pacific Rise, Pacific Ocean - Alvinella | ecosystem: Host-associated > Annelida > Integument > Unclassified ... | reverse complement strand
AGAGCATCCTTTACATACATCGCATGTTCTTTATATCCGTTGTCTTTGAGCGTATTTGGATCTGCTTGAAGAGCTGCCATTGTTGCAGGAGAGAATTTAACATATTTCCCAATGTCATAGTTTTGAAAATCCCCAGATTTTAATTCATTAAATATGATATTTAACTGCTCTAGAGATTCATCTTTGGAAAGCTTCCCTTCTAGTGTACTTCTCAAAGAGAGTTCTTCTTCCGGCTCCAATGCTGTATACATTGTTTGTGCGATTTGTTGAACTTTCTCTTTTGTCTCGTTATTAATGATTACTCTCTCAATGTCTTTCTCCCCGACAACAACCAAAGAGTCATTTCTAGCTCCCTCTAGAGCTTCATGAACATTTTTGTTGCGAAAAAGTATTTTTGCATTATTCTCAAGCATTTTACGAATCAATTGCTTTACAGTTTCCTCAAGTATTACTCTATTAATACCTTTCTCTAACCCCGCTTTCTCTTTGAAAGTATCAATGTCAATATCTTTAAAATACTCTTTTTTGTTTTTAATGACTCTTTCTTGAATCTTTATAGGCTCTTTTTTGTTGTTCCATGCGATAGAAAAAGCGATGTTTTTGTCACCCTCTTCATTTTGTTTTGTGAGCCATGTCATCCCATCCGTATAAGTAAAATCAGTAACTATTGTTCTGAAGCTATCTGGAATGTTCTCCAATTGTTTTGAAGAAGCAAGATAGCTTCCATCTTCAAATTTAATTTTTGCTATTGTTTCGTCGAGTGAAACATCTGTCATACTTGTGTTCACTACCCCTATACCATGCTTTTGTGCTACTATCATCTTTTTTCCTTTTAAGTTTTTTTATTATACTGTTTTTATTCAGTTTTGTCAATAATTTGAGAGCATATTTTGAAGATCTATATCATCTTCAAACTCATCATCTATTGGCTTTTCATCAGCAAATACATCGCTAAAAGCATCTACTGATTGGCTCTGCACCACCACCTCATCATCCATCGGCTTGTTGAGTTCCCCATCTTTCAATAGCTTCATCTTGTAATTTGTTTTGTTTCTAAGTTCCATATCTAAAACTTTTTGCAATGATGGGGAAATCTCGATAAGCTCGTCCAAGTGAAATATCCCAACCATCTTTGCAGATGAAGCTCTTGCACTTTCTTTTGTAATTAATTCAAAAACTGTGAAATCACGAGTCTTAAGTATGTCTAAGAACTCTTTTTCTTTGTCTGAATCAAAGCTTCTGCTATTTTTGTTTGTAACGCTAAGGAAAGGAGAATTCTCTTGCGACTCTCCTCTTTTAAGAATTGCTTCTTGCTTTAGTTCCATCATGCCTAATATTGAAGATATTTTCTTCATCTTTTTTATTGCTCCTGCATCAGAAACGAGAGCTTCACCCTGTTGTGCAACCTTTTCAAACTCTCCTATGAATTTTTTCAGTGATGCCTCCCATGGAGTATTTTCAATATACTGAAGAGGATTCCCTTCTGGCTTTGTTTTTCTCTTAAAATATGAACTAGATTTTGATTCTATTGGTAAATAAAAATCAAATCTTTTTTTAATTTCCTCTTGAACATCATCAATGGTTGCTTTATTTTTCAGCCCTAATACATTTGCAACTTCTTTTATTGATCTAAGTTTTCTTTTCCCATCATATTTTGCTTCTTTTGGAGGTTTTATAGAGATTGCAATATTGTTATCTATGTAAAATGGGAGTATGACATTATTTCCAAAATCAACCCGCACATACATATCTCTTAAATTTGTATAATATTCCATAGAGTCTTTTTTTACAGTTTTAGCACTAGATAAAGCATCTAAATCCAAAGAACTTTTAATTAGGCCATTTGCTTCTTCTAATTCTTTCTTTATTTTAGCTTTTAAGTCTTTTATTATGTAAAGAGGTGCATCATTCATGGGAAACCTTTTTCATTTTGTTTGGAAAATAATAACAGTTTTTTTTACCTTGTTGTCAAAATCTTAAATAAAAAAACAATATTTTTACAATTTTGTTATTTTTATATTTCCAAGTTTCTTCAATTGAGAAAGAATATTGTATATAATACTTATTAAATTGTGACAAAGGATATTATTGAAAAAGTTTTTAGATTTGTTTCCTGAACTCAAAAGTAGTCATAACCATGTGATTTACATCCTAGAAGAAGCATTTAATAAATATTACGATAGTTTAGAAGACAAAGAAGGATTTATTGAAGAGTTCCGAGAGATAATACAAAGTTCAAAAATTAATCATGTCAACTCTCCTGCAATAGCACTTCCTATTGAAAAAAATAAATACTATTTTATAGAAGATCTTTTTTATGATGAGAATAATCTAGTAGTAGAAGAACAAATTGAGGATATTTATAATAGTGTCCTTCCATCAGATACACAACAAGAAGAAATTTTTCATTCCGAAGATATTCCCTTGCCTGATAATCCAATTGTTATTAATGATGAACCCATATCCGCTTCTGAAGAAGATAGTGGTTCTCTATTCCGAGACAATGAAGCTCTTGAGCCCACAAAGAATGAAGAAAAAATAGATATAGATCAAAATGAGTTGTATGGAGCTATTTTTGGAGAGGAACTTCCTACCTCTAATGATGAAAGTTCTGAAGATGAAGAGTCGGGGAACTTTATCAATGAAGGCAGCGGTGTTCTTATTCTTGATAAACACAACGGAGAGGAAGAGAAATAATATATGACTGAATTTAAACTAATCCCGCTTTTTGATATAGAATTTAGAAATGTTCTTAATGATAGAGATATTGAACAAATTGAGGAGAGTTCTCCCTTTGTGGAACTTATGGGTTCCATATTACAAGAAGGACTTCTTCAACCGATTTGTGTTGAAGCGGAACAGGAAGATGACGGATATCGCTATAAATTACTTTTTGGGAAAAGAAGATATCTTGCATTCCTAAACCTTTCAAAAATTCATCCAAAAACATTTTCTGAAATTCCATGCATGATTGTATCTAGTTCTGATTCCAAGACACCTATTGAAGTTAAAATTTTGCATGAAAATAAATACCGGCAAGATATTCCTGTTGATATTTTTTTAGAAAGCTCTCTCTCTTTATTGCCGAAATTTATTTCCTCTAGCAACTCTATTTCATTAGAAAAAGGGATTGAGTACCTCAGCGAGTATTATGATATTAAAGAAAATGTTTCTCTTTCTCAAAATAAAGATATTGTCTCTTTTATTAATTCTGTTGAAGAATTTCTTGAAAAAGTTAAAATAAAGCTGGTAGAATTCAATAAATACAAAATATTACGTGATTATCCAAAAGAGATACAAACTCTATTCTACAATGGTAGTATTAATTTTAGCGATACTAGTCACTTGAGTTTTATGTATGAAAAAGATATTTCAAACTATGAGTCTTGCTTAACGGATATCAATAAAAACGGTAGGAATAAAGAAAAAAATCGGCTTACTATTTTTTCATATCTCCAAGGAGAAAAAGAAGATAGTATCAACTCTCTTATTTCTTTTATGAATAAGAAGATGAAAAAAATCAAAAGCGCGATGAAAACACTTACTGATATTAGCGACTCCGATAGTGAAAAAATAGAATCGCTTATAATGGAACTTGAAAAAACCATAAAAAACTCAAAGGGAACAAATGAAAAAAAATAAGATCTTAAGCATTTCAGCTATTTCAATAATTGCGATGATGATAGGCGGATGTAATGCTACTGCACCAAAACCAATAAAGCACAATTGGGAATCACTCTCGTATAAACCACAAATGGAGTCATGTAGTGATATAGATAAAAAGTTTTTAAAAAGCTACTCTTTTATGCAAATACTTCAAGAATTAGCAGAGCGAGATAATATGCGATTCTCATTCACTCCATCCAGTCAAGATCTTAGAGTTGAAAAAATTAGCTTTTTAACATGGGAAGACGCTCTCTTTTGGTTAGAGCAGCAAAATGGATATTCTGTGAGAATTGATGGATATGCCTCTAGCCAAAAAATTAAAACAATTGACATTAAAAAAATAGCACCTTCCCCATTTGAACTTATTGTTGATGCAAAAGCTGGGCTAGATAAAAATGATAACTTCTCTATTGACTATGGTCGTGTCTCTACAGATAAAGAGGTGGCTGGCCACCTTAAAAACTTTGCAGAGGATTACAAGTTTGAATATTCGTCCACTCTTTCTAAATTTTTAAATGATTTTTATTACTACTACCTAGATGAAGAAAATCGAGATATATTTTTTAATTTTGATGAAAAAAGTAAAACGTTGCAAGTTAAAAGCTATCCGTCTTATATCGCTATGACACCATACAAAATGCGCATCTTTAAAAACTATCTTGATACAAATAATATTTTCTTTGTTGAAGTTGAAAAAGATAGAGCTATCTACATAAAAGACAATTTTATCCTATGGAAAAAAGCAATGCTCTATTTAGTTGAGCTTAATAAGTACCACAATCAGGTCTATGGTGTCAAAACGCCAGATGGTTATTATGAGATATCGGATGGTAAATATCCAGCAACGCCTCTTGCTATTGAATTAATCACATGGACTCCATACGGTGAACGCGAGTATAATGTTTATTACGATAAAAAAAGCAGAAAGATCATAACAAAAGATAGAAACTTTGTATTTTTTAGTGAAGATACAAATCGAAAATTTATTATCCGCACGTACTAAATAGCAAGGCACCTTTGTCGTGCTTTGCTGATTCCGTACAAAAATACATAAAACTTACATTTTTATACGACAATATGCCCTACTCTTCAATATTACTGATAATATTCATCTTATGAAATACGAAATTAATTATTCTTCTTTTGTGACGATTACGGATAAAGAGGCAAACAAAAAGGTAATGTCTCTCCCTTATGGGGCAATTGGAACTCCTGCTTTTACTAAAATAAAAAAACAATTGGAATCTACAGGCGGAGTGGATGAAATATTCGACTTCTATCCTTATTCTCCTATTATGAATGGCACCTCAACGCTTCCTTTTAAACCAGATTATAAACATCGAAAATATCAACAAAATACTGCATCATATCTCGTTTCTAAAAACAAACATTGTGGAATTGTTGAAGCTCCTACTGGTTCAGGAAAAACAAATATATTTGCCACACTCATTGCTTATAAAAATATAAGCTCTATAATAATTGTTCCCTCTACAGATTTAGTATTCCAAACGAAAGAGAGACTTTTAAATATCTTGGATATAGATCCTAATCTAATAGGAGCTTGTGCAGACAACATAAAGGAGCTAAATAGACCGATTCTTGTCTCAACATGGCAATCCCTACAGAATAGCAAAACTTTCGCTTCTGTCTACCACTATGGCTATAATATGGTTATTGTTGATGAGGTTCATAAAGCAAGCGCTTCAGTTTTATCTAAAATTGTTTCAACACTTAAGTCTCAGTATAAATTTGGGTTTAGCGCTTCTGTATATCGAACACAAGAAAAACAGCTTTTTGATATTTACAAAATCATTGGAAATAAGATCGTTGAGATTGATATTGAGATGCTCTATAGTAAAAGCTATTTAATTCGTCCATCTATTGAAACTTTTAAGACAAACACCCCTCTTACGATAGAGCATGGATTGATATACTATTTTGCAGAGAAGCTTAACAATAACGAAAAAATGAGATGGGCTCTAGCTAATAGATTTTACAAAGAACCAAAGTATAGAGAAATTGCTCCAAAAAATAAAACAATAAAGCAGGTTGCACTAACTCCTACAGAACAAGAAATTTTGCATCTTGCCGGTATAGCAAGAGATGATTATCTTGAAAAACTTACTTCACAAGAGAGCAACGAAAAAGATATTTTTTCTAAAAAGCTAGGGATCGCAAAAACTGGTATTGATAACTACAGACCAAGATTTAAAAAACTACTCAGCAAGGCATTTCGATTTTTCAACTCTAAAACAGAAAAAGGAATTATATTATTTAATACTATCCAAGCTGGAGAAAAATTTGCATCAAAGCTATCTGAAAAGTTTGATAATGTATTTGTCATCAATGGAGGGGCTAGAGATAACGCAGTTATGCAAAAAATTGTTTCAGGTGAAATTTCCAACTATCTGCTCGTAAGCACTACTGCTTTCCTTGGGGAGGGGAAAGATATTCCGTCAATTGAAAAAATATTTATTGGCTCTCCTGTTTATCCCCCATTTTTTGACGCTGCTAGGCTACAGCAAATTATTGGACGAGGAATGAGACCAGACGAATTGAAAAAAAGATGTTTAGTTTTACTTGCTGATGATACTACTATCGGATGGATACATGCTAAAAAAGATAATACATATAATATGATTAAAAAAATTCTTCATCCTTCTTTCAGGACAGATAGTAAAAAAATTGTGTTAATTAGCGGAGAAAAAAGAAGCGGGAAAAGTGAATCTGCATCCATTATTTACTCTGAACTTAAAGAGAACAAAATAAAAGCTTCTATACTTGCTTTTGCAGATCCTCTCAAAAATATCACTTCTAAAATATTCAATATTGATAGAGAAACATTAGACATGTATAAAGATGAACCTTTAATATATACTATTGAAGTAAATGACAAAAAAGTATCTCTTAAAAAAAGAGGAGTAATTTTTGACTCTATATCAAAAGTAGATATTTTTAAAAGATTTTCCATCGCATTTTATGAGGAGTTTTCCGAATATCACGAGTTAAAAAAAGACGAAGCAAAACAAATTTTAAAAAGCGTATTTGATGAGAACCTTACTAACTTTAGAAAGGTTCTTCAAAAGCTTGGCTTTGATGGAATCTTAAAAGTCTATCCATCCATACTCTCCGAAAAGCTATTTAGCAGGATATATACGTCAGAGTCCGATATAATTTTATTATCAGACTTGAGGCTTCCCGATGAATTTAAAAGTATAAAAGAAGAATTTAAAGATACAATTTCCATAAAAATAATTAAAGACAATTCAGAACACCACTCCGCAGATGAACATCCTACTGAGTCAAACATATCTTCATTAAATGTTGATTTTAACATATTGAATAACGGTACTACTACAGAATTGAAAGAGAAGCTCGTAGAACTTACGGAAAACTTTATTCTCAATAAAAAAAAAGATAAAAATATAGCCGTTGATGCTAACAAAGCAGAAATCCTAGTTGAGCCCGACAGCAACATGCCTATTTTTTAGTTAAAGTTATCAAAAAAAAATTGAGTTTTTCTTTAGTTCCTTAAAGATAAGATATTATATGAAATAATTTAAAAAAAGGGTTGTCTCAATGTTAGTTTTCTCTCAAAAAGAATTGCTTCAAAAAGTAATAGATTCTGAAAAGGATTCTTTCGATTTGTCTATTGAAAACACAATTGATTTTTTAGATGTTAATCTTTCCAAAAAAAGCATATTTCCATCCTTAATTATTGCTACTACTAATGGAGATGAAATCATTATAAGATATAACGATCAAGCAAAATCTTTTCATATTGACATTCCAGATAACTCCACTACATATAGAACAATACTAAAGAATGCTGAAAATATAAAAAATGCAGAGGTTAAACAATTAATTATAGAAAAAACAAAAAACCTAAAGGGGTACACTCCTCTGTCTGATATCGATATAGATTCTATCGGGACTGATAAAGTTTTAGATATGATTAACGCAGCAAAAGCAGAATCAAAAAAAGATATTTTACGGGCTCTTATTCAAAGTAGTGCAAATATTGTAAATATGATATCTTCACCAAAGAAAGAAGTTGAAAAAAATAATGTCAAATTAGAAGAGGGGAACCAATTAAACAAAAACTCTATTGGACAAATTTCAGAAGAAGACTATCCAGAATATTGTAAAAAAAAGATATTTGATATTAATAAAAAGATGGATGAAATGTGGAGAAATTTACAATATGATGAGGAGAACGAGATACAAGAAGAAATTATTTCTCGCTTTGGTGAAGGTCAATCTATTATTCTCATGGGAGATTCTGGAATAGGAAAAAGCTACAACCCCGAAGAAATATCAAAAAAGAATAATTTACACTATTCTAATATTAAATTTCACAGTGGTACTGATTCTGTTGAACTTATTGGAAAAACATCATTCCGTTCAAACCCTTTTACTGGACAACAAGAAATGTATTACGATTATGGACATTTAGCCGAAGCATTTAAGAGTGCTTCAGCCCGAGCATATAAAGATGGTTCTGGCTCTGTTATCATTTTAGATGAGGTTTTGGTTGCAAATGATATAACTTCTCTTATTTCAAACTTATCAATCAATGAATTTGGAGAATATGAAATCCCTGTTGATGAAAGCAGTACCTTTGCAAAAATTCAAACAGACAAAGGAGAATTTTGGTTTTATGTTAACAGTGATATAGACAGATTGAGACAACCCTATAGTTTAGATTCCAGAAACAATGTCTCTTTAGAATATAATGATGTGCAAAGAATATTTTTATTTGATGGGAGCGAAACACAAGCAGCAACCAGACATTTCAGAGGAGAACTTCTTTCTATTCATGCTGAAGATTTTAGAAAGATACTTAATGAAAATAGAAAAATCATTCTTAACACTTATTCTGAAAAAACAAAAATATTTACTCCTGCTAGAGCGGTCTCCATTGTTGGAACTGGAAATATTGGTGAAAAATATGAAGCGAATTTAAATATTGCTGTTTTTTCACGCATGAATCCTGTATATGTTAATGCCCCAGATATTAAATATATGGTAAGAAAAACTATTCAATCTATATCAAATATGAAGCAGTGGTCAGCAAATGATATTAAAAAAATTGAAAAGATTATTTCTAACTTTAGTCTTGCATTACATAAAATTTTTCAAAATAGCAACGGGATGGATATTTCTCACAATATCAACTTTAGAATTCTTTCAAATATTATTGGTGCTATTTCTCCAAATGATCCATTTGGTGATAACAAATGGAGTGTTAAAAATGTTCTTGAGCGCAGTTCGACTAAATTTTCAGAAGTTGATCCTTCTGTATGTGCTGCCGAAGCTAAAGAAAACCCTATTGTGGAAATTGTAAGAAACGGAGCACAACAAGCAGTTGAACTATCTAACAACCCTGCATTTAAAGGTGTAAAGGAAGATATATTAGAGCAAAATGAGCCGGAAGAAGATGAAACACAAATAGGGATGAAAATATAATGCCTGACAACACTAACTTGGCGCTCTTTGTTAAGAAGTATATTAACCCAGCTATAATAGATGCTACATTTGCAGGTGTATACAACTCTAATCTTGGGTATAAGGTCTATGCAAAGCCTAGTGTCCCAACCGCTTGTACCTATTTTGATGAAAAAGAAAAAAAACACTATATATTTATTGGCAATGATTTTTCTAAATATTTAAATGCAGAAACTCATTTATCTAAATCTAGCCTAGTAAAAGCTCTTCTTATTCATGAACTAGGACACACTCGTCATACTTTTGTTAGCTCTGATTCACTTAATCGAAAATTGAAAGAAGCAGGGATCCCTTTTTCTTTGTTTAATTTAGCTGAAGATGCAAGAATTGAAAAGCTGATAAAAGAAGATATTGCCAAAGAAAGTGGTCTTAATTATAAATTTGGATGGGAAGAATGGTTTGTTAGTCCTGAAATTACTGCTAATTCATCTCCAGAAAAAATACTTTTTCTACTAATTAATTCAGAGGGGCGAGATTCTGGTCGTGCAATTGTTTCTCCTCGCGTATACGAGTATTATCAGTTGTTTTTAAATGCAAAGAGCAGCTATGAAGTTGTTGACATTCTTAGTGACTGGAAAAATGAATTTAAAATAGCACCAAATCAAGCACAGAACGATGAATTGAGACAGAGAATGTCTGAACTCATGCAAGAGATAATGGATTTAGCATCTGAACAAACTGGTGATAATTCTTCTGATAACGTCAACATTGAAGAATCTCGCAATCCACAGCTTAGAAATTTTACTGATATTGATGACTTGAAAGACAATGATGGGAATACGGTTTCTCTTGAGGATTTCATGGAGGATGCTATGTCTCAAGAAGAAGCCGGATCTCCAAAAATACAGAGAGACAGCAAGTTTAATACTGTAACAATAAAAGAGGCTTCATCTGTACAAGATATCTTTACCGAAGATGAAATAAAAAAAGAAAGCTATAATTCAAATGAAGAGAAAAAAATAATTAAAGAATTAGGCAAAATTAATAGCACTACCAAAGATAGAGTCGCCTCTCGCAAGCCATCTAATCGTTTTAACACAAGTAGACTATTTGGTGTTTTAAGTGATCCAGCAGGAACAAAAATTTATAAACAGGACAAAAATATAAATATGAAAAAAGTCAAGAAGAATATTTTATTTGTTCTTGACTTGTCTGGTTCCATGTCTGGGAATCCGCTTTATGAAGCAAAAACTCTTCTCCTAGGTGCTAATGAATTAGCAAAAAAATTCAAAAATTTAAATATTTCTCTTCTAGGAAGTAAGGTTTATGGCGGAGACTTTAAATACCAAACGATATCTCTCCCCGCAAGCAAAAACAGTATTTTATCTCCTTCTGCGGATGGAAGCTCCGAAGGAATTGGACATGCTCTTGCTGAAGCAAAAAATATTGTCTCTAAAAATGATGTTGTTATTTTTATTACTGATGGAAATATCCATGATAGAGAAATAAACAAAGCATATATAGGCAAATATTTAAAACCTAACGCAATATCTCTTGGAGTATATGTCTCAGATAATAATCATTATAATCATGAAATGAATGATTGGTTTGATGAGCTTATTATTCGGGAAAATATGATTGATGCAACAATAAGAATTGTAGAATGTATTAACATGGAAAGAAATCTTTTATTGAAAAAAAATCATATTGAGAACAATGACGAACGCGCTATGCGTCCCTCAATGTAATTTACTGAAATTGTTTACAAGAATATTTTAGTAAACCCTAAAATGGAATTTCATCTTCATCTATGTCTATGACAGGGATGTCTTC